>Ga0180007_10000945_pt1 | contig 42893 bp, 42 predicted proteins | sample MM_PC_MetaG_FD_121122 | JGI IMG/M metagenome (GOLD analysis project Ga0180007, IMG submission 121122) | Groundwater microbial communities from the Aspo Hard Rock Laboratory (HRL) deep subsurface site, Sweden - MM_PC_MetaG | ecosystem: Environmental > Aquatic > Deep subsurface > Groundwater... | reverse complement strand
TACTTCTTTTGCAAGAGCGCCAGGCGCAGGCGGGATTTCGTTATGATATTTAATACCTAAGCCGCCGCCGATATCTAAATATTCAATGTTTATCCCTGCGTGTTGAAGTTTGATAAAAAGTTCTGCCATTCTTTTCGCCATCAGCCGGAATGTGGAAGTTATTTGCGAGCCTATATGGCAGTGGATTCCTGAAAGTTTAAGATTCCCGTACTTGCCAGCCAGTAAGTATGTTTCAAAAGCTCTTTTATATGAAATGCCGAATTTACTTTCTGATTTGCCAGTAGTAATGTATTTGTGCGTATGCGCATCGACATGCGGGTTAATCCTTATTGCAAGGCGGACTTTTGTTTTTTCCTGCTTAGCGATTTTATTTATTAGTGCTATTTCCTGCACAGATTCAGCATTAAACATAAGGATTTTAGACCTTATGGCATACCTGATTTCTTCCCGGGTTTTCCCTACGCCCGCAAAAACTATTTTTCCGGGTTGGGCGCCCGCTTTCAAAGCAATGTATAATTCGCCTCCGCTGACAACATCAGCCCCGGCGCCTTGCGCAAATATGGTTTTGCATACTGAGAGGTTTGTGTTTGCTTTAACAGCATAGCACAGAGTATGGGAAACCGGACTGAAAGCTTTTTCATAAGCATTCAGATTTTCAATGATTTTATTTTTTGAATAAATATATGTTGGCGTGCCGGTTTTACTGATTATTTTTTCTATCGGCACATTTTCGCAATAAAGTTGCTTGTTTTTATAGAAAAACATTTTAACTCCTTTTTGGTTTTATTGTTTTTTTTCAAGGTAACTTACAAAATAACTGCTATATTCTTTCAGCATTGGAGTATTGGCAAGTTCATCCGATTTTTTTAGTTCTGTATAGGCTGTTTTTGTATCATTTTTTAAAAATGAAAAAAAGCCCGAAAGAAAATATACCATTGCATCATTTGGATATTCGATTTTAAGCTTGGTGATTAAATCCTGGAAAGCTTCATAGTCGCCCTTTTTAAAATAGGCTGCCAAAAGATGAAGCTTTATATCTTCCCTTTCCGGATGCAGGGCACTTTCCTTTAAAAGGAGGTAGATGCTTTCGGTATACTTGGCTTGAACATAGTAAAGCATTGCTAAACGCAGGTTGTCTTCCGGGCTCGGTTCAAGCGAAAGGGCTTGTTTCAGCATAGATGCTGACATTTCCCAGTCGTGCATAATTTCGTAACATTTAGAAAGGTTTCTGTATAGAGCGCTTGTTGATTTTATCAATAGCGCCTGTTTGTAATTTTCAATGGCCTGGGTATTGAGCCCCTGTTCCTGGTAAATTTTGCCAAGCTCAAAATAAGAGTGGAATTTATCGCCTTGCAGGTTTATAACTTTTTTGTATTCGTCAATAGCAAATGAGTTCATAGAAGTTTTTTCGTAAGTAGAGGCTAAACTAAAATGATATTTCCATTCATTCGAGTTAAGCCGGATGCATTCCTGGAAGGCTTCTATAGCGCTGGCATAATCATTCAATGCCCGGTAAGACAATCCTTTTTTTTCAAGCAAGTCCAGTTTTATATCGTTTGGCAAATCGTAATCCTGTAATGACAGGCACTGGTCAACTACCATTTGGTAATTTCCGGAGCTATAGTAAAGATCCGCAGTATCTTTAATTTCCCGTAATCTTTTTTCTGGGAGGGTATTTTGTGCAAAGCCCAACCCGCAGGAAAAAGTGATGAGCGGCAATATTAAAACTGCATGTTTTATTTTTATGGGTGTTCCAATAACCATTTGAAAGTCCTGTCCATCATCATTTGTTTTATTTGTGGAATCGATTTTCTTGTTGCAATAATACCGGCATCAATGCACTCCCTGCCTCGCCAGAGCTCGTAAGTGCTTACACCGCTTACTGAAGGGGTGACTACAATATCAGCCAGTTTGAGCGATTCCTGGGAAAGCATCCCCGCTTGTATGTATATTGACTGGCTCAATATAAGCATCATATTCGTAGTATTGTTTCTTGAGAAATCATCTTTTATATCGACAGCTATTATGATGTCGGCATTAAACATCTTTGCCAGGTCAACAGGGACATTGTCTACCAATCCGCCGTCAACCAGGTAACGGTGCCTGTATTCAACAGGGCTGAAAACTCCTGGAATTGTTGCGCTGGCGCGCGCCGCGCTGGCCACGTCGCCTTCACGGAAAATAATTTTTTCGCCGGTTTTCAAATCTGTCGCCACGCAGGCGAAGGGCGTTGTAAGTTCATAAAACTGCTTATTGCCGATATTTTCGGAAATATATTTTTCCATGTTTTCTGTTGATAATAGTTTTTCAGAAATAATCATCCCTACCAGCGAAGGCGCCGAAAGGTTTGTAAGTTTGTCCCAGCCTATTTCTTCAGACATGGTTTCAATTTTTCCTGGGTCTACGCCGGCGCAATAAAGGGCGCCTACGAGAGCGCCTACGCTTACTCCAACAATTGCATCAACGGGGATTCCTTCTTCTTTCAAAACTTTAAGTACGCCGATATGCGCCATTCCTCTGGCTCCGCCTCCGCCTAACACCAATACAACCTTCGGGCGCTTTGGCGGGGCCAAAGTAACAACTTCGCGCCAGAAATATTGCGTAAGAAAGCTATCGGGGTTAACCCGGTCAAAAACCGGGCCGTCCTGTTGAGGGAAGGCTGCCGTAATGGAACTCAACAAAAAAAAGATAACGGATAAAGCAGATATTTTATTCTTTTGCAAGGGTCTTGCCTATTGCATGTTCTACGGTAACGCGGCTTATCAGGTGTTCTTTAGTTGCTTCAATATAACTTAGTTTATATTTCACGTAGGAATTGTATACAGCAACCATTGTCGGTGAATTGCCAATAATCCCCGCGGGTAAAAGCTGCTCGGAATTATTCAGTTGATTTTTTCTTTCAGACATTTCATTCATCCAGAAATTATAGTCCATGTAAGATTTTCTTACTTCAAATTGTATTGAATCTTCCATGTCTTTACGTTTTAGTTTGTTCTGGTCCTTCTGCAGGTTTTTTTGCCTGGTTCTGTAAATTGAAGCAAACCCGTCGTAAATAGGCAAACTCAGGTTAACTGTGGCATTCCACGCTTTTTTATCAAAATTGAAAGTTTCACCGGGAAATTCGTAGTGCGCGCCCAGCGAAACCGTGGGAGACCTGGCTGCCATTGAGAGTTTTACTGAAAGAGCGTCCATCTCTTCCTGAACCTGAACCTGTTTTGGTTCAGGCCTGTATTGGAAAGCCCAGGCCAGCAGTTTATTCAGGTCATAAATTTCCATTATGGGTTCAAAGGTTTCGTTTATTTCAAAACTTGTATTTAGTTCAAGCCCAATCGTCTGTAAAAATTCCAGTTTTTGTTTTTCGTATTCATTTTTAAGCAGAGTGTATTCATTTTTAAGCCCTTGCAGGCCGTCCTGAACTTGTAATTTTTCCACGGAAGTCCACGAAGACGGGGCCGGAACGCTCTCCATCTTTTGTTCTATGGACGATATAACCGTTTTATAGGTTTCTAGTTTTTTTTCAGTGGCTAAAAGCGAGTAAAACTCTTTTTTTACTTCAAAAGTAATATCGTTTTGTACTACTTTTTTTTGACTGTCTGCGCGTTCCAGATTTGATTGAGCCAGTTTAGAGTTCGATTTATATACTCCTCCGGAATAAACATGCTGCCAGAGAGATAACCTGGTCAGGCAATAATCCCCCGGGGTTGTCCTGGGAATAAGCAGTGAACCGAAAGTGGGCGGCAGCATCATCCAGTGGTCCGTGTCTACCCTTGAATAATTGAACGTCATGTCAATTTTAGGGTAATTAAAGGATTCCGCTTCATTGATACGCTCGACCGCTATTTTTATTTCTTTGTCGGCAAGCAAGGCTTCTTTTCTATTGTTAAGGGCTAACGAAATACTCAGGCTGATACTAAGGACTCTTTCGGGAACCGCAGTATTTGATTCCTGGCATGCAGCTCCCATAGGGATCAAGAAAGTTGCCAGAATTGTCGAGGCCAAAACGATTATTCTTTTCATATTATAGGATCTTAATAAGTTCCGTGATCTGTTTACGGACCGATTTGATTGAGCTGCCGCCTTCCGAAATTTTTAAATTAACTACATTGTCGGCAGATAAAACTTTTTTAACATCGTTGTCAAAAAGGCTTGAAAACTTTTTCAAGCCTGCCACTTCCATGTTTTCAAGCGGGGTTTCATTATCCCGGCAGTAATTTACAATGTTTTTGACGACGCTGTGCGCTTCTTTGAAGGGCATTCCTTTTTTTACAAGGTAATTTGCCAGTTCTGTGGCTATCATAAAACCTATTTTCATTTCTGTGTTTGAAATTTTACGTACTTTCATGGAAACAACCATGCCGGCCATAACTTCAAGCGACGCTGACAAGGTGTCAATCGCATCAAAAAGCGGCGGCTTGTCTTCCTGCAAATCGCGGTTGTAAGTGAGCGGCAAGCCTTTCATCAATGTTAGCAGTGCAATAAGTGATCCGTAGACCCTGCCGGTTTTCCCGCGCACCAGTTCAGCGAAATCCGGATTTTTTTTCTGGGGCATAATTGAAGACCCTGACAGATACTCGTCATCAATCTCGATAAAGTTGAAACTGGGGTTTATCCAGATAATTATTTCTTCCGCCAGCCGCGATAGGTGCATCATGGTAATGCTTGCGGCAGACAAAAATTCTATAATGAAATCCCGGTCGCTCACTGAGTCCATGGAATTTTGGCTTACCTTTGAAAAACCGAGCAGTTTTGCGGTAAATTGCCGGTCAATGGGGAAAGATGTCCCCGCTAAAGCAGCGCTGCCAAGCGGCAGAACGTCTGCGCGTTTATAACAATCCTGCAAACGCTCCTTGTCCCGTTGAAGCATCCAGGCATAAGATAAAATGTAGTGGGAAAAAAGCACGGGTTCCGCCGGCTGCAGATGTGTATAGCCGGGAATCAGTTTGCCTTCATTTAGTTTTGCCTGTTCAATAATATTTTCCTGGAAATCAGAAATAAGTTTTTTCAGGAGCATTATCCGGTCCTTCAGATAAAGCCGCAGGTCAAGCGCAATCTGGTCGTTGCGGCTGCGGGCGGTTCTTAACCGCCCGGTAGTTTTTTCGCCGATAAGTTCAATAAGTTTTTTCTCTATTGCGTAATGAATGTCTTCCTGAGGCGGCAGGTTTTTGCCGTTTTCCAGGTATTTTTGTATTTTTTGCAGGCCCTTAACTATTTTCCCGGCATCAGCAGCTGAAACAATTTTACATTTTGCAAGCATTTTTACATGAGCAATAGAGCCGGTAATATCGTATATTGCCAGCCGTTCGTCAAAAGAAAAGGATGCTAAAAAGTTTTTCAGAATCATTTTTTCCTCAGTATAGAATTGACTTCTACGGGCAGGCCGAAGAGTTTAATAAAACCTTCCGCATGGCGCTGATCGTATATGTCCTCTTTTTCGAATGTGGCCAATTTTTCCCAGTAAAGCGAGCTGGCAGCTTTGCGGCCTTCTACGTTAATGTTGCCTTTGAAAAGCTTGAGTTTTATCGAGCCTGTAACATATTTTTGAGTTTCGTTGATAAAGCCGTCAAGGGCTTCCCGCAAAGGGCTGTACCACAAACCGTTGTAAATTAATTCCGCGTATTTCGGTTCAATTACTTCCTTGTAATGAAAGGTTTCCCGTTCAATAGTAAGGTATTCCAATTCCCTGTGGGCGAAAATCAACAATGTGCCGCCAGGAGTTTCATAAACCCCGCGGGATTTCATCCCAACCAGCCGGTTTTCAACAAGGTCAGTGCGGCCTATGCAATGTTCTCCGCCGATTTTGTTTAAAGCAGCTATCAGGGCTACCGGTTCATAAGTTTTACCGTTGATTTTTTTAGGCACGCCTTTTTCAAAACAAATTTCAACAAAGCCGGGTTTATCCGGTGTTTTAGAAATTTGTTTTGTCAGTTGGAAAATATCTTCCGGCGGAGGATTGTTCGGGTCCTCCAGGATTCCGCCTTCGTAACTGATATGCCACAGATTTGCATCGGAAGAATAGGGTTTCTTTTTTGTAACCGTTATCGGTATTTTATGTTTTTGCGCGTATTCAATTTCATCTGTGCGCGATTTTAATGTCCATTCGCGCCAGGGTGCGATAATTTTGATTCCGGGAGCAAAAGCCCGGAAAGTAATCTCAAACCGCACCTGGTCGTTGCCTTTACCGGTAGCGCCGTGGCTTACGGCCCAGGCATTTTCTTTTTTTGCAATCTCGATTATTTTTTTTGCAATAATCGGCCGGGCCAGGGAGGTTCCCAGCAAATATTTGTGTTCATAAATAGCGTTTGCTTTAACAGCCGGGTAAATAATATCAGTGACGAACTCTTTTTTTGCGTCGATAACATAAGCTTTCAATGCGCCGGTGTTTAGGGCGCGTTTTTTAATTGCCGGCAGGTCTTCATTCTGCCCTACATCGATTATGGCTGCGATGATATCCGCATTATAGGTATCTTTAAGCCATTTTATCATTACAGAAGTGTCCAAACCGCCTGAATAAGCTAAAACGATCTTGTTTTTCATTTTATTACCTTATTAACACCCAATGTTAGCCGCTTAGAAGGCTATTGGGTGCATTCCTCTCAATTATTATATTGGGTGCATTCCTCTCAATTATTACAATTAAGAATTATACAAAAACGGTTGACTTTTGTAAACCCTTTTCGTAGAATAAAGGCATGGATATCATTTTATTAGTAAAAGCGGTGGTTTTAGGAATCGTTGAAGGCCTTACGGAATTTTTACCCATTTCTTCTACCGGGCACCTGATTCTTGCCGGGGAAGCGCTCCATTTTTCCGGTGAAACAGCAAAACTTTTTGAAGTATTTATCCAACTAGGGGCAATTCTTGCCGTTCTTTGGATTTATAGGGCAAAGTGCCTATCTCTCGTAGTACGGTTTCCTAAAGATAAGCAGGCGCAGCGTTTTGGGGTAAGTCTTTTAATTGCATTTTTGCCTGCAGCAATTGTAGGTTTGGTAGTACATAAAGCTATAAAACAATATTTATTCGGGCCGGTGACAGTTGCTATTGCGCTTATTGTTGGAGGACTTGTTATCCTGTTTATTGAAAGGCAGAAACATTCAAATAAAGTTGAACAGATGGAAGATATTACCTTTAAGATAGCATTGGCGGTAGGTTTGGCGCAGGTTTTGGCATTATTTCCGGGTGTTTCGCGCTCTGGCGCAACTATTATGGGCGGATTGCTGGCGGGAATGTCCCGAAAAGCTTCGACGGAATTTTCTTTTTTCCTTGCAATTCCTACGATGCTTGCGGCAACTCTTTTTGACCTGGCAAAGAGTTATTCCTTGTTATCTTTTTCGGATTTTCAGATGCTTGCAATAGGTTTTGTTTTTGCTTTTTTATCGGCTCTGTGGGTAATAACATGGCTCATCAAATTCGTCTCCACACACGACTTCAAACCCTTCGCTTATTACCGCATCGTTTTTGGCGGGATCCTTCTGTGCTATTACTTGTTTAAGTTTTAACTACTATCTTATTATTGCCAATTTGCCCTCATTGGATTTCATTAAAGTGTCATCTGGGTTAGTTATATAAAAAATATATATTCCTGAAGCTAAATTGTCTCCATCTTTGTTTTTCGTATTCCATAAATATCTCCCGTCTCCATCAGTTTCTTCAAATTCAGATACTAATTCACCTAAAATGTTATAAATCTTAAATTTGGCTCTTATTGTTAATTTGCTAAAGACAATGCCAGTCCCATCTGCGGGATTTGAGAAAGTTGTATCTTTGCTTGTTCCCTTTGCAATATAGGGGTTAGGATACACAGAAATATTTTCAAGGTTTTTTTCAGAAAAAATCGCATTGAAAATCCTGTAAACACTAAAATGATTTACTGTTACAGTAATCGTTTTATTTGTTTTATCAACTGATTGTGTATTGGTGACTAGTTCCCATATGCTATTAACTTCGTTTAGCTGATAAATTCGTAAATCTTTTTCTTTGTCAGAATTTACAGTACAATTTTTGTATGATAAAAAAATAGTTACCGGCGAAGATAATAATGCATCAGAATTAAACTCCATTACTGTATTTTTGAGATTTTCAACAGAATCCGTAATAATTTTTTTATCTAATTTCGCGTTATTGTTGGCATTATTGATTATGTTTAATTTAGTTATGGCGGGACTTGCAATGTTGACCAATTGCCCAATATTGGTATTTTGTGGGATTTCTACTTTAAGCCAGTCCTCTGGAATTCTCCGAGCGTAAGCTCGTGGGATATTTACTTTTCTGATTTTCATAGTAAATTTTTTGTTGTAAGGATTAAAAACCTGTAGGAATTACAAATATAGTAATTTTATTATTTGTGTTTGCCGAAAAGTTGTTCGTGTGATTTTATTCTTCCGGATTTGTAATTTTCTCTTGCATCTTTTATACTTATTAGGTTAACCAACTGTCAATAAGGAAGTGTGTTTAGACAGCTTTGGGAATGATATTTTGACACTTCGGCCAAGAGAGTTGGCGATTTTTAGAAGAGTTCCCAGCGTTAAATTATTTCCATCAGCGGTTTCAATTTGAGAGATAAACTGCTGGCTTACATGCAATCTTTTAGCAAGCTCAGATTGGTTCAAATTTTTATTTTGCCTGATTTCAGCTATTTTTTGGGCCAATGATACTTTAGCGCATTCCAACTCATAATGTTTCCTGAATTCTTTGTTTTTTAGTTTTTCTTTTAAGTGAGAATCAATCTTTTCAATTTTACATTTTGTCATAATAGCCACCTCACAATTCTATTTGCTCAATATTTTTATGCTCTTCTACCATTTGCTTTCTCTTTATGCACAGGCTTAGGTCTTCCTGCGGTATCTTGTCTGTTTTCTTTTTAATTGCATGCATTAATACGGCATTATCTTTCAGAAAAAAGAAATAAAATATTCTGTTGCTTTTAGGCCTTAGCTCATAGATGCCGTTTCCTAAATAACCTGTAATTGGCCTATGTAGATTATGCCCCTGATTGCGCAATTCTGCGATATAAGCAAATATTTTTGCTTGTTCTTTTAAAGGCAACTTATCAATAAATTCTTTTACGGGATTATTGCCTCTGTCATCTTTGTAATAATAGATTGCTTTCAGCATATTGTCTACTATTATTATACAAGGTATACCTTGTATTGTCAAGGGGCTTTTTTAATTAAAATATTTTCTGGGTGGGGGTGGATTTGGAGAGTTTGTTGAACTGCTCCTCAGTTATTAGTTTACCGTACAAAATATCCGAATCCGGCTGGGTACCGGCTGTTTTAGCTATTCGAGTTGGGATTGCCCTAGCCTGCATAAAATTATATAATATGAAATAATTGTTCGGGTCCTGAAGTGTCCTGTAAGCTGGTAATCGGGACCCCTGCCCGGGAGGTATTAAAATGGCTACGGATTTTAGTTTTGATATTGTTTCAAATGTGGATTTACAGGGAGTGGATGATTCAGTCAATATTGCAATGCGCGAAATTCCAGTCAGGTTTGATTTAAAAGGTACTAATTCCAGTATTGCTTTTAACCGCACGGAAAAAACAGTAACCTTATACTCCGGTTCAGATTTTCATCTTAAAATAATTAAACAAATTTTATGGGCCAAATTGGCGAAAAGAAACGTGGATCCCAGGTCCCTGGCGCCAAAACCGATTGAAACCAATGTTAGCGGCGAGGCAAAAGAAGTAAACAATCTTGTTTGCGGGATAGAAAAAGAGCTGGCAAAAACCATAGTAAAAGATATTAAAAACCTTAACCTAAAAGTTCAATGCGCCATTCAGGATGAACAGATAAGGGTTTCCGGCAGAATAAAGGATGACCTTCAGGGAGTCATAGCCTTTATCCGTTCAAAAAAATACTCCGTACCGCTCCAGGCAGTAAACCTCAAGTAAAAAAAATTGAAAAATATTGAATTGAATCCGCAGTTTAAAAAAGCGCTGGATTTGATGGAAAATACCGGCAAAAATTTGTTTGTTACAGGCAAAGCCGGTACAGGCAAATCTACGTTATTACAGTATTTCCGGTTAAATACCCAAAAAAAAGTAGTAGTACTTGCCCCAACCGGTGTTGCAGCCCTGAACGTGAACGGGGAAACAATACATTCCTTCTTTGGATTTAAACCCGGGATTACCATAAAAAAAGTCGACAAACTGAAGAGAAAAAACAGCGGGATTTATCAGGAAATTGATGCTATTATTATTGATGAAATTTCCATGGTAAGAGCGGATTTACTGGATTGTGTGAACCTTTTTTTGCGCTTAAAAGGCAGGGATAGCAGCCGGGCTTTCGGCGGTGTGCAGATGATTTTTATCGGGGACCTTTACCAGTTGCCGCCGGTAGTTAAGGATGAAGAAAAAGAAATGATGAGAATGCATTACGAGAGCCCCTATTTTTTTGATGCAAAAGTTTTCGAGTACTTTTCAATGGAATTTATTGAACTTGGAAAAATATACCGCCAGGAAGATGAAAATTTCATAAGCCTGCTTAACTCCATCAGGAACAATTCTATTTCATATAAACAAATCGCTACGCTTAATGAACGCCTGGGTTTTGAATTTACGAAAGAGCTGGAAAAAGGCTTTGCAGTTCACCTTACTACAACCAATAAAATGGCTCTGGAAATAAATAATGAGCGTTTAAACGAATTGGGGGCTGAAGTAGCAACTTACCAGGCGCAAGTTAGCGGGGATTTTAATGACAAATCTTACCCAACCGACTATGAATTGAAAGTAGGAAGGGGAGCGCAGATTATGATGCTGAATAATGATTCTTCAGGCAGATGGGTAAACGGTTCCGTTGGTAAGATTGTAGATATTAGGCCAAGTAATGACGGAATGGATGTTATTTTAGTAGAATTAGCTAACGGCCGCACAGAAGAAGTGTTACCGCATGTCTGGGAAGTGCTCCATTATAAACTCAATGAAAATACGCATACCATTGATACAGAAACTGCCGGTACTTTTACTCAGCACCCTATGAAACTTGCCTGGGCTATTACTATTCATAAAAGCCAGGGCAAAACATTTGATAGGGTCATAATAGACATCGGAACCGGCACGTTTGCCCATGGGCAGATGTATGTTGCGTTAAGCAGGTGTGTTTCTTTGGAAGGGGTTTCGCTTAAAAAACCCATAAAGAAGTCGCATATTTTGATGGATTGGAAGATAAGGGAATTTATGGAAAGGAATTCACCCCAAAACTAAAATGGAAGCAGTTTTGGGGTTTCGTCCAACTCAAAAAAAACCACCATGAAATACTCACGGTGGTTTTTATTTTTTGCAAGTTGCTAACAGATTTTGGCGTTTTCCGCCAGGTCCTCTACCAAAATACTTGAATTCGAGGGGGTAACTGATTAACTTCTATGCTCCACATATCATATCTTTGATACGTTTTGTGCTTTGGCACCCTTCGCGTCGTTGAGAACTTCGAACTCAACATTATCACCTTCATTCAGGCTCTTATAACCGTCGCCCGAAATGGATGAAAAGTGTACGAATACATCCGCACCTTCTTCCGGTGTGATGAAGCCGTAACCTTTGCTGGAGTTAAACCATTTAACTTTACCTTTCATTAGAAAATTCACCTACTTTTGTGAAGTTAAGATTTTTGAATTGTTTACAAGGTTTTTTGATTTTTACAAGAAGTGATACTGATTTCTTTTGTGGAAGGCAGCTCAACTAATTTTGTAAATGTGAAAAAATTTGTAACTTCAAACTTCACTACGCAGTTATTATAGCATACAACATTTTATTTGTCAATAGGTCAAAAAAAATAGGTGTTTGACAGTACTGAAATATTTTGGTAAGATTGGGAACATTATTAGAAACATTAAAGGATTATTAAATAAAAATTTATGGAAAATCTACCGATAATTGTTGTTAATTTGTTTATTCCAATCTCCGCAGGGTTGATTTTTTTTGCGCTGGCAAGATACGTGCGTTACATCGCGCCCATCAGGCATTTCTCGGCCGGAAAAGCGACCTATGACCAGGCCTATTACGGGTTTATCGCTTTTGGTTTATATTTAGCTACCAGACCCCTGCAAATCCTTGTTGGCCCCCATCCTTTTCCTTTAATAGTAAACAACATCCGTGAGTTTTTTATGATAGGTGTTTTTGGGCCGTCGGTTTTTCTGTCTATTTACGGCCTGGCTTACGGCGGTGAAAATATTAAAAAGAGCATGGTATGGACTGTATATAGCACCTGTATTATTTTTGCAATAATATTTGGACTGGTAAATATACGCGCCATCGGAGGAAGCGAACCTATTTTTTATATAGGTAGTTACGCGGCTTATGACGGCCTCTGGTTTAAAGATATGACACAGCAAAGATCTTTACTGATGACAATATTGTTTATATGCAGATTAGTCAGTCCGGTTATAATATTGGCGGCAGGCGCTACAATTGCTCTGCACAGAGCTGCTGCTTATCCGGAAGATAGAAAAAAATTATACAGCAATATGCCCAAGAAACTTGTTTTATCAGCCATAGGTACTTATTGTTTCAGTTTTTCCATGCTTTCCGTGGGCGCTGTCTGGATTTTAGGCGGCATACCAAACCAATGGTGGGGCTACTATATAGGCGCTTTTTTAGCGGGTTTTTTTGAAGCCTGGAGCATTTCGCTACCTATAAGGAAGGAACAAGACTTATAAGTTAACAATTTGAAACTAAACCCCTTTCCTTTAATTTTAATTTCATTATTAGTAATACTTCCTCAGTTCACCTCAACGTCAGAAGCGTTTCAAAGAGAAAAATTTTATTCCCGGCGAACCAAAAAAAATATCGATGTTGTAAAAGGCGAAGTTATAGTAAAATATAAATCGTCTGCGGGTAAAACACTAAAAGCAAATCATGCCAGGCGGATCAACGCTGTCAACAAGGGCGGAGCGGAGCATTTGGGTGTTGATGTAATGGAATTGCCTGAAAATATGTCTGTTGAATCCGCTGTTGAATACTATAAAAGCCTGCCCGAAGTTGAGTATGCAGAACCAAATTATGCCAGGCATGCATTTATAACTCCTGATGATACGCTTTATAATTCTTATCAATGGGGTGTCCAGAGGGTAGATTGTCCTTCTGCCTGGGACATGATAAAAGCATCCCCGAGCGTTATAGTAGCTGTTGTTGATACCGGCGTTGATTATACGCATTCGGATCTTGCAGGAAATGTTGATTGGGCAAATGGGTATAATTTTGTTTCAACTTTTACCGCCAATGACCATAATCCGATGGACGATAACGGCCATGGAACGCATGTTGCAGGCATAATTTCAGCAATGACCAATAACAATAAAGGTATAGCAGGTGTCAGTTGGGGGGCAAGGATTTTACCGGTGAAGGTTCTTGATGCAACCGGATCAGGTTCAACAGTATCCATTTCGAGCGGCATCTCTTATGCTGTAAGCAAAGGCGCAAAAATAATAAGTTTGAGTCTTGGCGGCCCTGATTTATCAGAATTGGAAAAAGATGAGATTGAAGCTGCATATAAAAGAGGCTGCATTATTATTGCTGCTTCAGGGAATGAAGCCGGTGATAGCGATACAACGGATGATTATGTTATGTACCCGGCGGCCATGACTCATGTTATCGCAGTAGGAGCTGCAGGCAAAGATAATAAAAGAGCGCCTTTTTCCAATTATGGCCCTGAACTTGATTTAGTAGCTCCAGGAGTTGAGATATGGAGTACAGTTCCAACTCAACTGCCAACCCTTCCTGATGGAACTGACAATACTGAAGGTATTTTTCACCCCTCTGGTTATGCCTGGTCATACGGAACATCTATGGCGACTCCTTTTGTTTCCGGTGTAGTTGCGCTTATCCTGGCAAAGGATCCGGCATTAACTTTTGATGATGTGTATGAAAAACTTACCAGTTCAGCAACAGACATTCTTCCTTCCGGAAAAGACAACGAAACCGGATACGGTTTACTTAACGCTTCGGGAGCAGTAGGCTATAAAGTGCCAGCAGTCCAGCCGACTATAACAGCTATAAGCACTCCGAATCCTTTTAACCCGTCGCAAGGACAGAGAGCGGAGGTATATCTTTCAAAGAGCCTCAAAGGCTCGAGTATTAAAATTACAATTTATAATATTGCAGGCGAGAAAATCAGGACTAAAACAGAAAACATAGCTAGCCATGCTGAGTGGGATGGCAGGAATGATGACGGTGATATTGTTGCAAACGGGATATATTTATATGTTATTGAGACAGATCTAGGAAAAACAAAAGGAAAGATCACTCTGATAAAATGAGAAAGAATATTCTTTTACTGATTCTTTTTTTAGGAACCGGTAATTTCCTTGTCTTTGCCCAAGGGCAGACACCCGGTACGACAGCGCTGCCGTTTTTAAAAATAGGTTTTAGCGCCAGGCCGCAGGCGCTTGGCGGCAACTTCGTTGCCTTGTCGGACGATGTTTCAGCTTTTGAATATAATCCCGCGGGTTTAGCCAACCTGAAAGGTTCCCAGTATAATTTTACTCATATGGCGTTATTTGACAATGATGTAACTGCTGATGTTTTTATGTCAGGTGTGGGTTTTGGCAATAACGCAATAGGATTCAGCGCTAAAGTCCTTAAAGTAAAAGATTATACAACGGCAAAAACAGACGTGGCCGGGGTTGAAACGATTGTTCAAACTACGGGATTAGAATTGAGTGACAGTAATTTTTCTTTTTTGTATGCCCGGAATTTTCCGGTTAGTGAATACAATTCAAGCGAAATAAAATTTGGTTTTACAGCAAACTCAATAATAGAAAAGCTTGATACCGGTCAAGTAAGCGCTCTATCAGCTGATTTAGGATTGCTGTATTTATCAAGGTCCACCGGCAACAGGTGGGGCGTTTCTGTTGCCAATGTTGGTTCTGTTTCCGGGTCCCAGGTTTTGCCTATGACTTTGAGAATTGGCACGGGATTTACTTCAAAGGAGTTTAATACCAGCATAGATGCTGTTCAGGCAATTGATTCTAAGGTAAAATTTGGCATTGGGTTGGAAATACCTCTGCAGAAAGTATTTATATTAAGGTTCGGTGGTTCTTACCAGCAGAGTTTGGATTTTTCTGCTGGTTTTGGGTTTGATTTTAAGTATGTAAAAATTGATTATGCTTATACGCCTCATGCAGATTTAGGTACATCTACCAGGATTTCACTTCTTATTGATTTTACCCCAAAACCAGAACATTTCTACTTTGGTAAACAATAGACATTTCTACACACATTTCTACGTTGGCTTGACTAGGGTTGTTTAATTTTATACAATCCAAATCTACATAAGTAAATCATTAATAAGGATAAATACCCCATACCGCTTCCAAGCGCGGGACATGAGGTACTGGTAATGAAAAGTGTCCATTTTCGATTCGCCTGCCCTAGAAAAACTGATGGTGATCCCACGTAATGCAAAGGAATTATTAAAAAAGCCTGAAAAACAAATTACTGTAAATATCGGCGTATGGCTTGATAGCAAGACCCTGGTTGTCTGCGAAGCTTACATAGTTTACCACAATATGGTCAGGGGTGCTGCAAAAGGCGGTATTAGAATTGCCGCTAATGTTACCATGGAAGAAACCACCGACCTGGCGGAAAGAATGACCCTGAAAACCGCTCTTACAGGTATTCCTTTCGGCGGCGGCAAGTCAGGCATCCGCATGGAAAATAAAAATCTTTCGCCTTATGATAAAAAAGAAATTATAAAAGAGTATGTCCACCTGATACGCAATGACCTCATGTCCGGTGTTTATATTCCTGCTCCGGATATGGGCACAGGCCCAAGGGAAATGGCCATAATTTACGGAGAGCTTCACATACCGGAATGTGTCACGGGCAAACCCGTTGGAATCGGCGGCCTGCCGGGAAGAAAGGAAGCAACCGGCTATGGTGTTGCCATGTCCGCTATCCATGCTTACAGCAAATATTTCAAAAAAGATATGAAAGGCGTAAAAGTTGCTGTTCAGGGCTATGGGAATGTGGGAAGCTGGGTGGCCTATTTTCTTCATGACAGAGGGGCAAAAGTAGTAGCCATTTCGGATGTAACGGGCGGCATATATAACAAGGAAGGGATTGATATTACGAGGTTGAGTGAGTACGTTAAAGAAAAAAACCAGGTCACTGGGTTTCCCGGTTCGGATGAAATATCAAATGAAGAGCTACTTGCGCTTGACGATATAGAAATATTGATTCCGGCCGCAGTTGAAAATGTGATAAATGATAAAACAGCGCCGAAGATAAAAGCAAAAATTATAGTTGAAGGCGCAAACGGCCCCACTACGGCCGAAGGCGATAAAATAATTGACCAGAAAGGGATAATTCTTGTGCCGGATATTTTAGCGAATTCCGGCGGTGTTATAGGTTCATATATTGAATGGAGAAGTTCAAAATCCGGAAGCATTACGCCGGTTGTGGAAGTTTATAAAATAATCAGTGACCTTATCATACAGTCTTTTGAAAGAGTGAGTGATTTGGCTTCTAAAGAAAAGATGACCAACCGAAACGCTTCTCTTGTGTTAGCAACCCAGGAAGTTATAAGTGCTATGCAGGAAAGAGGATGGATTTGAGTGGCTCCGAGGGATAAAAGTAAAATAAATTAAATTTAATGTGAAGGAGAATTACTATGGCTAAGAAAGGCAAGTATGTTTATTTCTTTGGCGCCGGCAAAGCCGACGGCAACGAAAAGATGAAAGATTTATTAGGCGGTAAGGGTGCAAATCTTGCGGAGATGGTAAATATAAAAATCCCGGTTCCGGCAGGATTCACAATTACAACGGAAGTATGTACTCATTATTATAAAAATGGGAAGAAGTACCCAAAAGAGCTTGCCGGGCAGTTAAAAACAGCCCTCGCAAGAATTGAACAGATAATGGGCAGCAAATTCGGCGACCCCGTAAACCCTCTGCTTGTTTCAGTGCGTTCAGGCGCGCGTAAATCCATGCCGGGTATGATGGAAACCGTATTGAATGTCGGGTTGAATAATATAACCCGCGAAGGGCTTATAAAGAAAACCAATAATCCCCGTTTCGTCTATGACGCCCAGAGAAGGTTGATCCAGATGTATTCCGATGTAGTTATGGAAAAAGCGGCAGGTATTGAACCGGCAGAAGGCAAAGGCATCCGCCAGCAGCTGGAACACGCGCTTCAGGCAATGAAGGATAAATACGGCGCAAAACAGGATACTGATTTAACCGCAGATAACTTGAAGGAATTAATTGAAATATATAAAGCAAAAGTAAAAGAAGTTTTAGGCAAACCGTTTCCGGAAGACCCGATGGAACAGCTTTGGGGCGGAGTAGGCGCGGTATTTTCAAGCTGGCAGGGCAAAAGAGCAATTTCCTACAGAAGAATTGAAAACATTCCGGATGAATGGGGAACAGCTGTAAATGTACAGGCGATGGTATTTGGTAATATGGGCAATTCATCTGCAACAGGAGTTGCTTTTACAAGGAATCCTGCCACCGGCGAAAAAGTATTTTTCGGCGAGTGGTTAGTTAACGCGCAGGGGGAAGATGTTGTTGCCGGTATCCGTACTCCGAACCCGATTAATGAATCAGGGAAATCGGAACACAGCGAGCACCTGGAATCGCTTGAAAAAGCCATGCCAAAGATTTATGGCGAGCTTGATACGATACAGAAAAAACTTGAAAAACATTACCGCGATATGCAGGATATAGAGTTTACAATCCAGGAAGGCCTCCTTTGGATGTTGCAGTGCCGCATAGGAAAAAGAAACGGCCCGTCAGCAGTCCGCATGGCTAATGATATGGTAAAAGAAAAACTCATAAAGAAGGAAGAAGCGGTTATGAGAGTTACCGCTTCGCAGATGGACGAGCTTCTTCATCCGATTATTGACCCGAAGGCGGAAAAAACAGCTGCAGTTATCGGAAAAGGTTTGCCGGCAGGCCCCGGCGGAGCCGCAGGCATGGCGGTTTTTTCAGCCAATGACGCGGTAGCATGGGCGAAGCAGGGAAAGAAAGTAATTCTTGTCAGGGAAGAGACTAATCCGGAAGATGTCGAAGGGATGAGAGTAGCGGAAGCTATTCTTACTGCCCGCGGCGGCATGACTAGCCATGCCGCTCTTGTGGCCCGGGGCTGGGGAAAATGCTGTATAGTCGGAGCAGGCGGCATTTCTGTTGATTATCATAGCAGGACATTCAAAACAAAAGACGGCGCTACAATAAAGGAAGGCGACTGGATTACGCTTAACGGTTCAAGAGGTTATGTATATTTGGGCCAGCTTCCAATGGTAAAAGCGACGGAAGATAACCCTGAATTTGTCGTTTTTATGAAAATGTGCGACAGTCTCCGCAGGCTTAAAATAAGAACCAATGCAGATACGCCGGAAGATGCGGCAAAAGCCAGGTCTTTCGGAGCGGAAGGCATAGGCCTTTTCAGAATCGAGCATATGTTCTACGGTAAAGGCGCGGAACAGCCGCTGTTTATATTAAGAAAAATGATTGTTTCCAAAAATGAAGCGGAAAGGCGCGCAGCGCTTGAAGAACTTTTTCCGTATATGAAAGCAGATATAAAAGGAACGCTTGAAGCGATGGACGGTTTACCGGTTACAATCAGGACCATAGATCCGCCGCTTCATGAGTTCGTTCCAAACAACCGTGAAGAAAGAGAAAAACTTGCCCAAAGTTTGGGCATAAATATGGAAGAGTTTTCCAAACGCGCAGACGGCCTCCACGAAAATAACCCGATGATGGGACATAGAGGCGTACGCCTTGGTATCACTTATCCAGAAGTAACGGAAACCCAGGTAAGGGCGATTCTTGAAGCAGCGGCTGAATTGATTAAAGCCGGGAAGAAAGCTTTCCCGGAAATAATGATTCCGGTTGTCTGTACTGTAGAAGAATTTGCAAACCAGAAAGTGCTTGTTGAAAAAGTATATAAAGAAGTTATTCAGAAATATGGAATGAAAAAACTTCCATACATGGTAGGAACCATGATTGAAATTCCAAGAGCCGCGATGACAGCAGACAAAATCGCGCAGACTGCGGAATTTTTCTCATTCGGAACCAATGATTTAACCCAGATGAGCTTTGGTTTCTCAAGAGACGACATAGGTTCATTCCTGCCGGATTATCTTGACAAGAAAATTTTAAAAGCAGACCCGTTCCAGACCATCGATATCGAAGGAGTCGGGGAACTTATACAGATGGGCATCACCCGGGGCAGAAAAGCCAGGAAAGACCTTAAGGTCGGTATCTGCGGTGAACATGGCGGAGAAGCGGCATCAGTAAAATTCTGCCATAAAGTCGGTATGAACTATGTTTCCTGCTCGCCTTACCGAGTGCCTATCGCAAGATTAGCAGCTGCCCAGGCAGTAGTGGAAGAGAAGAAATAGCAGATAATCAGATTATTGGATAATTGGATAAATAGAAAAGAGCCTCTATATAAAGGGGCTCTTTTTTTATATTGGTTTTGGGGTGTTTATTTTATATAATAATCTCATGTTAAAAAAACATATTTGCCTGACAATCGTAACGTTGATGCTCTTGTGTAATTTTCAGGTTTGGGCAGCAAAAAGAAATAAAACCGTTATTGTTCCAAAGAAAGAAATTATTCATCAGCGAAAGCTGGTTGTTGGCAGTAATGTCGGAAATTTGGCGCCCGATTTCTCATTGAAGGATATTGACGGTAAGCAGGTGTCCCTGAAGAAGTTAAAAGGAAAGGTCGTATATATAATATTTTGGTCCTATATATGTATATCATGCAGGGCAGAGCTTCCTGCAGCTCAAAAACAGCTTCATAAAGTTTATCCTAAAGATGTAGTTGTGCTGGCTTTCAGCCCCAGGGATACACCGAAAGTATTGAATAAATTCCGTAAGGCTCATGGGATTACCTTTAGCATGTTTACAAACTCATATAATATTTTTGAAAAGTATGGGGCAAAAGTTTCGCCCTATGCGGTTATTGTAGACAAATCGGGAGTTATCCGTTTCAGTAAAAGCACTGCGCTGAACAAAAAGACCATAAAGTATATAGAAAAGCTTATAAAACAGAAAGTAAAATGAGATATAACTATAAAAAAATATTTCTTACAGCGCTTTTATTATTGTCCTCCTTTGTAATGATGTATTACGGCATTAAAACTTATCAGATTGAAGAAACCCAAATAAACGGCAGTACCCTTTGTCTGGAATGCATAGGAATAGGCGTTGGTAATTCCTACGGAAATTTAGAGTAATTATGAACAGCGATCCAAATACAATCCCCAGTCAGCCCCAGCAAGACCGCCGAAAGAGATCCCGTATAGGCGATGTTTTTGTACTCGATAAAATTGTTTCAAAAGAGCGCATGCGGGAAGTATTGCAGGAACAACGCAACACCAAAAAAAAACTCGGCAAAATCCTTCTTGAAAAAGGTTATGTAACAAAAGAAGAACTGAAAGATGTAGTAGCAAAGCAAAACCTGGCAAACGGCTACTGGCAAAAGATTGTCCAAACACTTTCCTTTATTTTCACAAACAGTTACGTGAAAACAGTGACTGAAAAATCAATTTATGTCGGTCAGGGTAAAGGTTTTTGCCTGCCTTTCCTGCATTGTTATGCCTGCCCCGCAAGCGTTGCTTCATGCCCGATAGGAAATTTACAGCATTTCTCTGCGATAAGGTCAATTCCCTATTATACTTTAGGGTTTATAGGTTTGGTAGGTATGACCACGGGCCGTTTAGCTTGCGGGTGGCTTTGCCCGTTCGGTTTCCTGCAGGACCTGATGTTTAAAATAAAAAGCAAAAAAATTAGGATACCGACATTTTATAAATATTTCAAATATTTTTTCCTGGTTGCTTTTGTATTTGTTTTGCCCTACATCACAGGCATAAAATGGTTTTCACAGATATGTCCCAACGGAGGATTGATAGCGGGAATTCCGTGGGTATTATGGAATCCTATCAGCCCGGTGACTGGCGATCCCACAATACCGGCGGGGTCGGTTAACCTTTTTTTCTGGTTAAAGATGGCCATTTTATTGTTTTTTCTTGTCATGTTTGTTATGTCCAAGCGCCCTTTTTGCCGCATCATGTGCCCCATGGGTGCTATGCTGTCTTTGTTTAACCGGGTTAGTTTAATGAATATGGAAGTATCTCAAACAACCTGTGGAACCTGCAATTTATGCCGGGAAGTCTGCCCTGTGGATATTAAAATTTACGATGACCCTAAATCAATGGAATGCATCAGATGTTTGCACTGCACCGCCTGCCCTTCGGTAAAATTCAAACTCACAAGCTTCAAAACCCCTTCTCTTACTCCAGAAACAAAAACAGTATCCTCTCAGCAATAATTTTTCACCTTTCGGTTATCTCCGGGAACTAATTAGTAATAAATGCGTCTATATGTGTAGCAGGCGGGATATAAATTTTGGAGCTCTTGACTTGCCATACAAATGTATGTATAATAATATGGAGAAAATGGCATGGATGTAAAAGTGGGTAGTTTTATTTGGGATGTAGAAAAAGAAATACAGAATGAACATAAGCATAAAATCGATTTTCATACTGCATTTCATGCATTTAAGGACCCGGAGAGGAAAATTTATATTGATTCAAAACATAGCAAACAGGAAGAAAGACTCTTTTGCATAGGCAAAGTGGATAATAGAGTTTTAACAGTAAGATTTACATATAGGGAAGGAAAGATTAGAATATTCAGAGCAGGATATTGGAGAAAGGGGGAACAATACTATGAAAAGAATGATTGATGAAAATAAACCTATCGGTAAAATGACAAGAATCAAAGATTTTTTGCCTGCCCCGGAAGAATTAGCCATTCCTGAAAGAAACGTGAAAGTTACAATTTCCCTAAGTGAGGAAAGTATAGATTTTTTCAAACGGATAGCAAAACAACACCACACAAAATATCAAAAGATGATTCGTAATCTTTTGGATAAGTATGCTTTACAACATTCACATTGATTTTAAATCAGGTTGTAGCGTTTGAGGGCGGAATCGAGAATCTGGCAGAGAAGCTGTTCGTAAGTTATTCCCATCGCTTTCGCCACCAGCGGGAAAACATCAATCTTTCCTATGTTGGGAAGCGGGTTACATTCCAAGAAATACGGTTCGTCGGTATAATCAACTCTGATATCTATCCTGCTTAAATCCGTGCAGCCAAGCACCTTATAAGAATCCAGAACCAGGGCGTTTATTTTTTCTTCCAATTCTTTGTCTATTTCAGCGGGGCAAAGATATTTAATATCCGTAGAATCAACCCTTGCTTGCGTGTAAAAATCTTCACCCAGGTCAGTTTTTCCCGAAATTGCAGTTTGAACGATAGGTAAAACTTTACCGGGGTTATTTCCAATAATCGGAACTGTAAATTCGTACCCTACGATAAATTCTTCTATTAACGCAGGCTGCTTATAATTGGTAAGAAGCCACTCAATGCGTTTTTTTAGTTTTGTAAAGTTGGTACAAAAAGATTCTTTTGAAATTCCTTTGCTGGTTCCTTCTATGGAAGGTTTAACTATCAACGGAAACCTGAGCTTGAACTTTTTTGGCGAGAGTTCATCGGTTGAGTTTACACAGATAAAATTCGGTGTTTTTAAATTATGATAATGTAATATTTTTTTTGCCAGGGTTTTATCAAGCGTAAGAGCCATAGTAGCTGCATCACTGCCCGAATAAGGTATGTCGTAAAGCTCAAAAATTGCAGGCGCCTGCGATTCGCGGTTCCTTCCTTTCACTCCTTCGCAAATATTGAAAACAAGGTCCCATTTTTCGCCTTTGTGCAGGTTTTCTACTAATTTTTTTGTATTTCCTATGCGGATAATGTTGTGACCGCTTGTTTTTAATGCGGATGTTATTTCCTGGATGGTTTCTTCGGAATCAAATTCAGCATATTTGTCAGGAGGGTCGTCGGATTCTAATTTATAATCATTTTTAGCGTCATAAGTAAATCCGATTTTCAATGCCATGATGATAATTCTACATTATTTAAGCGTTGTTTGTCAACTTGAATAAATTTCAGTTATATTATATAATACCAAAATATTTATATACGACATTTTTAATGCAGAGACTGATCAGCAAAGAGAGTTTTGCTTCGGTTGTTTTATCTGCGGAAAGGAACTTAAATTTGACAGGAATAAATTGAATGTTAACGGCGGTGCAATTGCCCTGGGGCACCCGATCGGTGCATCGGGCGCCAGGATACGGCCAAGGGTTTATGTATCGGCGGCGGGCTGGGTATTTCGGTTTTAGTCGAATCAATATAACCAAAAAATGGGCGCGTGGCGGAACTGGCAGACGCGTACGGCTTAGGACCGTATGGGGAAACTTGTGGAGGTTCAACTCCTCTCGCGCCCAGTTTTTCTAAAAAAACACTAAAAAAAGGACGGATTTTGTGGAAAATCTTAAAACGACAGTAAAAGACTTAAGCGCAGTGAAAATTCAGATTGATTTTGAGATACCAAAGGAAAAAATCATTTCTGAAACGGAGTTGGCTTTTCAAAATATCCAAAAGGTAGCAAAAGTTGACGGATTCCGGCAGGGCAAAGCCCCCATGACGATGGTAAAACAAAAATTCGAAGCCGCCGCAAAGGAAAGAATCGCAGAAAACATTATCAGAGATACTTTGTATCCCGCCCTTAAAGAAAAAAACATTAACCCGGCCACCAATCCGGTTATAGAAAAAATAGATTTCAATTTTGAAAAACCGATGACTTACAGCGTGACCGTAGAAAAGCACCCGGAAGTTACAGCCAGGAATTATAAAGGCCTAAAGTTTAAAAAAGAAACTAAAAAAGTAACCGAAAACGATATAAATAAAAGCCTGGAAGAACTGCAGAAATATAATACCAGGCTGGTTGAAAATACCTCGGGTATCACAAAAAAAGACAGCTGCGTAATGGTTGATTATACCGTCTGGATGGAATCTGCTGAGCTTAAAGAAATGAAAGCTGAAAACCAGATGATTGATCTAACCCACAAGAATCTTTTGCCGGGCCTCGCAGAGGGTTTAACAAATTCCAAGACTGATGATTACCGCGAGATAACGACAATATTGCCTGAGAATTTTGCTAAAAAAGAACTTGCAAACAAAGAAGTTGTGTTTAAAGTTACAGTAAAAGGCATCAAAGATAAACAACTGCCTGAATTAACCGATGATTTTGCAAAAGAGTTCGGAAATACCAGCCTGGCGGAATTGAAAACCAAAATCAAAGACGAACTTGAAAAAGAAGTAAAAAAGCTTGCCGAAGAAAAACTTGAAGAAGAGATTGTAAAAAGCCTCATAGAATCCAATCCCATGGAAATTCCGGAATCAGTAATGCATGAGCATGCGCATTACCTGGGGGATGTTGCTACCCAAAAGCTTAAATACCAGGGTTTTACGCCTGACCTTATTGAAAAGCAGAAAGAAAGTATTCACCAGAAAACTCATGAGGAAGCCCAGCGCCAGATTAAGCTGATGTATATTCTGGGCTCAATCGCGAAGCAGGAAAAAATTGAGGTGAAGGATGAAGATTTAAAGCTAAAAAAGGATGAGCTTGTTAAATCGAATCCCGGCAAGGAAAGCCAGCTTGAGAAGTATTTCACCGATGAACGCGAAAAGTTGATTTCACAGATAAAAACTGATAAGATATTCAAGTTTATTATAGAGAATTCGAAGATAAAAGAAGTCGCGGTAGACAAGTAAATACGGAGGTCATGGTTATGCCCAGTATCGTTCCAACGATTATAGAAAGATGGACCCAGGGCGGAGCTGTCGGTTATGATATTTTTTCCCGGTTGTTGAAGGAAAGAATAATTTTTGTCGGAGGTTACGGCGGCCAGGTTACTACTGATTCCGCAGATTTGATTATAGCCCAGCTGCTTTATCTGGATGCTGAAGACCCGGAAAAAGATATTTCTCTCTACATCAATTCACCCGGAGGCATGGTTACTGCCGGGCTGGCTGTATACGATACGATGCAGTACATAAAAGCGAACATAACTACGGTTTGCGTGGGCATGGCGATGAGTTTTGGAGCCCTGCTTCTTGCAGCCGGCGCCAAGGGTAAAAGATTTGCGCTTCCTCATGCGAGGATCATGGTCCACCAGCCGTTAATTTATGGCGGCGGGCTTTCAGGCTCGGCAACAGACATTGATATTGAAAACAAAGAACTGACTCATACCAAAGCGAGATTAATTGAAATTCTTGCCAAACATACAGGCCAAACGATTGAAAAAGTCAGGCAGGATACCGAGCGCAATTTTTACATGTCGCCTGAAGAAGCAAAAGCTTACGGGATCATCGACGAAATATTGTCGTTCAGGAAAAAAATATAAGTATGGATAATTTAAAAGAAGGCTCCGGGCTTTATAAATGCATTTTTTGCGGAAGAGGCAAACCCGAGCAGGTGCGCCTTATCGGGACTAACGGCATTTATATTTGCGAGGGCTGTATAGACAGTTCCCACAATATGCTCAGCGATATGGGCAGGGAAACCCGTAACCGCAAAGTCAAACAGCTGCCCAAACCAAAAGAAATTAAACAGACGCTTGATGAATACGTTATCGGCCAGGAAAAAGCAAAGAAGACTTTGGCTGTTGCTGTTTATAACCACTACAAAAGAATTTTTTCCTACGATAAAATGTCCGATGTTGAACTTCAAAAATCGAATATACTTCTTGTAGGCCCCACTGGCACGGGTAAGACGCTCCTGGCTGAAACTCTGGCGAGACTGCTTCACGTTCCCTTTGCCATTGCAGATGCCACAGCGCTTACCGAGGCAGGCTACGTTGGCGAAGATGTCGAAAATATTCTCCTTCGCTTGCTGCAGAATGCCGAGTTTGACGTAAAAAAAGCTGAACGCGGAATTATCTACATTGACGAGATTGACAAAATCTCCCGTAAGAGTGATTCTCCCTCGATTACCCGTGATGTATCGGGTGAAGGAGTACAGCAGGCATTATTGAAAATCATTGAGGGCACAATCGCAAACGTCCCGCCCCAGGGAGGAAGGAAGCATCCCCAGCAGGAATTTATCAAGATGAACACCACTGATATATTGTTTATCTGCGGGGGCACTTTCGACGGGATCGAAAAAGTTATCGGAACGCGGATGAATCAGTACACGGTAGGGTTTGGTTCTGAAATAAGTTCGAAAAAAGACAAGAAACCTTATGAATACCTGCCTTATATACAGCCGGATGATTTAATTAAATTCGGCCTTATTCCGGAATTTGTCGGGAGAATACCCGTTGTAGCAACCATGCACGGTTTATCAAAACCGGACCTGGTCAATGTGCTTACAAAACCCAAAAATTCGACAATAAAACAATTTAAGAAAATTTTTTCCATGGAAAACGTAGAACTCGCTTTTACTGATGAAGCGCTGGAAAATATTGCCGCCCTTACAATTAAAAGAGGCAGCGGCGCCAGGGGCCTGCGGGCCATAATTGAGGAATTGATGCTTGACATAATGTATGAATTGCCTGACCAGAAAAACCTTGAAAAATGCGTGATAGACGAAAAAGTCGTGAAGAAAGTTTACCCGCCCATACTAATCTATAAAAATCAGCCGGCTAAATAAAGCGGAGAAAAAATCGCATGAACGCAGAAAAGAACGAAAAAATAGAAAAGAAGCTAGTGATACCCGCAAAACTGCCGTTGCTCCCCGTACGGGATGTTGTAGTATTTCCTTACATGGTAGTTCCGTTAGCTGTAGGCAGGGATAAATCCATAAAAGCGCTTGAAGTAGCCATGGCTACTGACAGGCTCGTTTTTGTTGCGGCGCAAAAAAAAGCAAATACCGAAGACCCGCAGGTTGAAGACCTTTTTAAAGTCGGAGTTATCTGCGAAGTTTTACAGATGCTTAAGATGGCCGACGGCACGCTGAAAATTCTTGTAGAAGGCGTAAAAAGAGGCACCATCACTGATTCCAGCTATATTTCTGAACGGGGATACCTGGAAGTGTCATTTGATATTATAAATGAAGAAGAAGAGGGAGCCCCGGAAATAGAAGCGCTTAAAAGGGAAGCCCTCGAATTGTTCGACCAGTATGTTAAATTAAACCGCAGGCTGGTTGTTGATATTTCAAATGCGGTCCGCAGTATTGAAGACCCGTCAAAACTCTGCGATACGATTACCTCTCACCTGATGATAAAAATCGGCGAGCGCCAGAGCATACTTGAAACGATTTCCCTGAAAAAACGCTTGGAAATGCTTATAGAAATTTTAAACAGGGAAATTGAAATCCTTAATATCGAACGCAGAATACAGACCCGGGTAAAAAACCAGATAGAAAAAACACAGAAAGAATATTACCTTACGGAACAGATGAAAGCCATCCAGAAGGAATTGCGCCAGAAGGATGATTTTTCCAAAGAAGTTGACGAAGTCAGGCAAAAAATAAAACAGGCGAAAATGCCACCGGAGGCGCTGGAGGAAGCTGAAAAAGAACTTTCGCGCCTTGAAAAAATGATGCCTTTCTCGCCGGAAGCCACAGTAATCAGGACCTATCTTGACTGGCTGATTGAACTTCCGTGGGCCGTAGGAACTCCCGATAATTACGATTTGAAAAGAGCAAAAAAAATACTTGATGAAGACCATTACGGTCTGGATAAAATAAAAGACAGGGTAGTAGAATACCTGGCGGTTTTGAAACAGGTTCAGAAAATTAAAGGGCCGATCCTTTGCTTTGTGGGCCCGCCCGGAGTCGGAAAAACCTCGATAGCCAAATCCGTAGCCCGCGCGCTTGGCAGAAATTTTATAAGGGTTTCTCTCGGAGGCGTGCGCGATGAAGCTGAAATCAGGGGGCACAGAAGGACCTATATAGGTTCGCTGCCCGGCAGGATTATCCAGTCCATCAGAAAAGCTAAATCAAAAAATCCGGTATTCCTGCTTGACGAAATAGATAAAATGGGGACAGACTGGCGAGGAGACCCTTCGTCCGCTTTGCTTGAAGTCCTGGACCCGGAACAAAACACAAATTTTGTCGACCACTATCTGGACGTAGGTTTTGATTTGTCTTCGGTAATGTTCATTACAACCGCAAATACTCTTTATTCGATACCGCCCACGCTTGTAGACCGGCTGGAAGTATTAAGGTTCTCAGGCTACACAACGGATGAAAAATTGAAAATAGCGGAACAGTACCTCCTGCCAAAACAGATAAAAGAACACGGGCTTGCAGACAAGCAAATTAATATATCTTTGGACGCGGTGAAGGAAGCCATACAAAACTATACCCGGGAAGCGGGTGTAAGAAACCTGGATCGCGAGATAGCAAATCTTTGCCGTAAAGTTTCAAAAGAGATACAGTGGGACAATAAAAAAGAAACGGTTTGCGTAACTAAAGATAATGTAGGCAAATATCTTGGAGTTGCCGGATTTATACGCGAAAAAATTTCTCCCAATGACGTAGGAGTTGCAACCGGCCTTGCCTGGACGGAACAGGGCGGTGAAACCCTTACCATAGAAGTAGCCATGCTTAAAGGAAAAGGCAAATATACTTTGACCGGAAAACTTGGCGAGGTTATGCAGGAAAGCGCCCAGGCCGCATTGACTTACGTGCGTTCAATTTCAAAAAAATACAAAGTAAAAGATGATTTCTTTAAAGACAAGGATTTTCACATACACGTGCCCGAAGGCGCTATCCCAAAAGACGGCCCTTCCGCCGGTATTACCATAGCGACGGCTTTAGCAAGCGTGATGATCAATAAACCTGTAAAAAAAGACCTGGCGATGACGGGTGAAATAACGCTGCGCGGAAGAGTGCTTCCCATCGGCGGGCTGAAAGAGAAAATGATTGCCGCCTTCAGGGAAAATATCAAAATTATCATTATTCCCGAAGGAAATAAAAAAGACCTGGCGGATATTCCTGAAAAAATCCAGAAAGAACTTAAAATCATACCCGTAAAACACATGGGTGAAGTCCTTAAAGCCGCTTTTCAAAAATAAACCTTCCAGGTGTACAAGAGATTTCCATGAAACTTTTTGTGTAATTGCGCCATAATCTTGAGCCCCCTTAGCCCAACAAGGTCTTTTAGCTCCAGATTATAGGAATTAACGGTATTTAATGTTGCTCGCTAAAGGCAAAAAAAAGGGGTGTCCGCTTTTAATTCTTAATTAACACTGTTAGCTATCACATGTCCTATCGCAGATCCTTGACAAATATAAAGCAATTGTATAAAATCATTACATAATTGTAATCATTACAATATTGAGGGAAAATAAAAACATGGAAAAAGTTAAAAAACTATTAGAATCAAAAGGTATCAGGCCGACGTACCAGCGTTTAAAAATCCTTAAGTATCTTGAAGATAACAAGGAACACCCTACTGTAGATATAATCTATGAAGTAATGAAAAAAGATATTCCTACTATATCAAAAACAACAGTTTACAATACCCTGAATTCTTTAATTGAAAATGGCGTGGCACTTCCTATTATTATTACCGGCAAAGAAACACGGTTTGATTCAAATGTCATGTCGCACCATCATTTTTATTGCGAAAAATGCGGCAAGATACTTGATTTGAAGGTTGAGTGCGAACATTTTAAAAAAGGGAACATCCAAGGGCATAAAATCAAAGAACTGCATGGTTACTATAAAGGTATTTGCAAAAATTGCTTATGACGAAGGTAAAAGATGGAGCTAAAAGCACTATATAAAATTTCTTACGGTATATATATTGTCAGCTCAAAAAAAGGCGATAAATTCAATGGCCAAATAGCTAACACTGTTTTCCAGGTGACTGCTGAACCCCCGACTATTGCAATCAGTGTAAATAAACAAAACCTTACCTGGGAGTATATAAAGGAAAGCAAGGTTTTTACGGTTTCAGTTCTTTCAAAGGATGCGCCTATGCCTTTTATTGGCACATTCGGGTTTAAATCAGGCCGCACAATAGATAAATTCAAAGATGTAAAATATAAATCAGGGCTGAATGGCGCCCCAATAGTTCTTGATTTTGCAATTGGTTGTTTTGAAGCAGAAGTTATTAATAGTCTTGATGTTGGTACGCATACAATTTTTGTTGGTAAGATTATCGGCGCTGAAATACTTAGTGAAAATGAACCGATGACGTATACTATTTATCGTGATGTTAAAGGCGGCAAGTCACCAAAAACTGCGCCGACTTACATAACGCCAGCTAATATAAAGGAAGCTGATAAAAAGGAACAAGGGGGAAAGGCGATGGCAAAATATAAATGTACCATTTGCGGTTATATCTATGACCCGGACAAGGGTGATCCTGATTCCGGAGTGAATCCCGGAACTGCATTCGAGCAGATCCCTGATACGTGGGTTTGCCCGGTTTGCGGAGTAAAGAAAGACCAATTTGAAAAGATCTGAAAGGGGAGAAGCTATGAAAGCGAAGGTGGAAGCGGCGTTAGCGAAAGTAAGGCCGGCATTACAAATGGACGGCGGGAATGTTGAGCTGGTAGATGTAAGCAAGGATGGTGTTGTAAAAGTTAAATTAACAGGCGCGTGCGGGCATTGTCCGATGAGTCAGATGACCTTAAAGATGGGGATAGAACAGGTATTAAAGGAAGAAGTGCCTGAAGTAAAAGAAGTAGTGGCAATATAAAAAAAGGAGACAAAACTATGGGATGCGATTGCGGTTGCGGAAAAGAATGTACGCCGGAGAAAAAGAAAGTTTATAAATGCGAATGTTGCGGCAAAACGTCAGAAACACCGAAAGATTGCTGCAAAAAACCGATGAAGGAAGTAAAATAAAAGGAGGTCGCTTCATTGCCGATTTTTTCACCAGGACCCAAATAGAAGAGATGTTGATTTGGATCAAATTGAAACAAAATATAGAAATATCTGCGACAACAATAAATATCAATTTAGTGTTTTCGCAGTAAAAGAAATGGATGAAATGCAACTATGAAAGAAATCTATCTGGATAATCATTCAAACACAAGAATTGACGAGCGAGTGCTGAACGAGATGCTTCCGTACCTGAAGGAAAACTATGGCAATGCGCAGAGCATGCATTCTATAGGCGCAAAATCAAAAGACGCGCTTGATTTAGCTCGCAAACAGATTGCGGATTTAATCGGTTCAAAAGAAAATGAAATATATTTTGTTTCCTGCGCTTCGGAAGCAAATAACATGGCTATAAAAGGGACGGCAGAAGCCTATAAACAAAAAGGCCCTAAGGGGCACATAATTGTTTCCGGCATAGAACATTTTTCCGTGCTTTATTCCGCCAAAAGGCTTGAACAGGCAGGATTCACGGTAACTTATCTTCCTGTAGACAAATATGGTTTAATTTCGCCTGAAGACGTAAAAAATGCCATCAAAGCGGATACCATTCTTGTTTCAATCCAGCATGCGAACCCAGAAATCGGAACTGTGCAGGATATTGAAGCAATTTCAAAAATAATCCATGAAAAAGAAATAATCTTTCATGTTGACGCTGTTTGTACGGTTGGAACGGTTCCTGTTGATGTGAATAAACTGGGCGTTGATTTGCTGACCTTGTCAGGAACGCAATTTTACGGCCCGAAAGGCGCCGCGGCGCTTTATATGAAAAAAGGAACAAGAGTGATACCTCAAATTGACGGCGGCATACAGGAAAACGGCCGGCGCGCCGGCACTGAAAATATTCCCGCGATAGCGGGTTTGGGTAAAGCGGCTGAAATTGCTAAAAAAGAAATGGCGCAAAATTTTGATAAACTTATTTCTTTGCGCGATAAATTGATTTCACAGCTGCCAAAGCATATAGAATATTCCTATCTTAATGGACATCCGGTAAAACGACTGCCGAATAATGTAAATTTTTCCATAGAATTTATTGAAGGCGAAGGAATGTTACTGTTCCTGGATCAAAAGGGAATTTATGTGACCAGCGGGTCTGCATGCACTTCCAAAGCCCTAAAGATGTCGCATGTACTGGCTGCAACTAAAATGGATACAGCTGTTGCGCAAGGTTCCGTTTTGATGACTTTGTCAAAATACACAACAGAAGATGATATTGATTTTATACTAAAAGAATTTCCGCCGATAGTAAAGAGGCTGCGTGATATGTCGCCCCTTTATGCGTATTTCCAAAAAACTGGAAAACGGCAGGAGGCGGGCCCCGGTACGGATTATGAACACGAACATGAGGAGGTTTAGATGGCTTTCTACTCTGAAAAGGTAATGGACCATTTTCAAAACCCAAGGAATGTAGGCGAAATTCCCAACGCTGACGGCAAAGGCGAAATAGGAAACCCGGTTTGCGGGGACATGATGACGTTCTATATTAAAGTAAAGGATAACCGGCTTGAAGACGTAAAATTTAAAACGTTCGGCTGCGGAGCGGCAATAGCGGTATCGTCAATGGTTTCTGAGATGGCGAAAGGTAAAACACTTGATGAAGCCATGCAAATAACAAATGCCTCGGTTGCGCAGGAACTTGGCGGGCTTCCTCCAAATAAAATGCATTGTTCAAATCTTGGCGCCGACGCTCTTCACAAAGCGATAGAAGATTACAAAAAGAAATTGGTGAAATAACTATGGAAAAGAAAGAAAAATGCAAATGCCCGTTTTGCGAAAATGAGCTTGAAATGAGCTGTTATGAACCGGTTTTCTGCGAACCGTGCCGGAAAAAGATTAATATCTGCAAAAAGTGCGGAAAGACATATAATGCAGAGCTGAATGTATGCCCAGAGTGTAAAGAAAAGCGATGCCAGGCAAAACTAAAATTATCTAAAACAAAAGATAACAAGTGGGAAGCAAAACAATAAAGGGATTATATGGAAATAAGTGTTTTAGTCGGCGGTAAAGCTGGCGAAGGCATAGACCAGTCAAGCCTGGTTATTGCAAAACTTATTAATCAGCTTGGGTATCAAATCTATGTTTACCGTGATTATCCTTCCCTGATAAGGGGAGGGCATACTTTTTCTATTATCAGGGGCGCCCAGAGAAAAATCAGCGCGCATTATGACCATGTAGATTATATTCTTGCTTTCAATCAGGATTGTATTGACCTGCATAAGGATAGGATTAAAAAGGATACATGCGTTATCTATGATTCAGATATTATAAAGCCTGAGATTTTTCCTCCGGGTTTAAAAACAGCCGGCATACCTCTTGCTAAAATAGTTAAAGAAGAAAATGCCATAGCGATAATGAAAAACTCCTGCATTTTGGGAAGTTTTTGCAAAGTTGCTGGTATAAAATGGGAAATTCTGGAACAGGTTTTTAAAAACAATATTCACAAAGAACTTGAGCAGAATCTTAAAATTGCCAGGCGCGGATATGATGAGGCAAAAGAGGCAGACAACAAAATATCCCGGGCTTCCGAAAAAGCTCCTATGCCTGTTGTAACGGGCAATGATGCAATCTCTCTCGGGCTTGTAAGCGCGGGCCTCGAAGCATTTCTGGCTTACCCAATGACACCAACGTCAGGAGTACTTCATTTTTTGGCTCAGCAGGCGGAAGAATTTTCCCTCAAAGTCGTGCATCCTGAAAGTGAAATTGCCGTGATGCTTATGGCAACAGGTTTTGCGTATGCAGGAAAAAGGGCCGCTGTGGCGACGTCCGGCGGCGGGTTCTGCCTTATGACAGAAGGGTTGAGCTTTGCAGCGATGGCGGAATTGCCGGTTGTGATAGTTCTTGGCCAGAGGCCGGGGCCCAGCACTGGTTTGCCTACATATTCCTGCCAGACTGAATTGCATTTTGCGCTAAATGCCGGACAGGGCGAATTTTCCCGGTTTATTGTTGCGCCGGGGGACGCAGATGAAGCATATTTTTGGTCCGCTTTTGCGCTCGACGCTGCGTGGAAATACCAAATACCGTCATTTGTGCTTACAGATAAAACCTTGAGTGAAGGAAATTTCAATCTGAATACAGATTCGAAATGTTTTATTTCAAAACCCGATTTGGCGCCTTTGTTGTGGGATAGAAAAAACCCGCAAGCATATAAAAGGTATCAGGTTACCGAAACTGGTATCTCTCCGCTCGCTTTTGTCCCTGAAAAGGACGTTGTTATAAAAGTTAATAGTTACGAGCATGATGAAGCAGGAATTACCACAGAAGAACCCGAAATAACGAAAATGATGCAGGATAAACGCCTGCTTAAGGAAAAATATTTATCGCAGGAACTTGAAAAAATTGAAACAGTAAAGATTTATGGCAACAAGGATTCTAAAACCGCCCTGGTTTGTTGGGGATCTAATAAAGGCGTTTGTATCGAACTGGCTGAAAAACTTGGGTTGAAAGTAATCCAGCCGGTAGTTCTTTCGCCGTTTCCAGAAAATAAATTCAGGGAGGCTTTGAAAGGAATAGAAAAAACGATTTATATAGAAAATAATTCAACCGGTCAGCTTGAACGCCTGGTAAGAACTTACGGTTTTAAAGCCGATAAAATGATTTTAAGATATGACGGCAGGCCGTTTTCACTGGAAGGCTTGGAAGCAGAACTAAAAAAAGTGATTTGATTTGGTGAATATATGACAGAACTGAATACGAGCGCGAAAAATACATGGTGCCCGGGGTGCGGGAATTTTGCAATTTTGGGTTCGATAAAAGCTGTTATAAACGCTTTAATTGAAGAAGGCACTCCAAAAGAGAAAATAGTTATAGTTTCCGGTATCGGCTGCCACGCAAAAATAGTTGATTACCTGAATATAAATAGTTTTTATTCATTACATGGAAGAGTGGTCCCCGTTGCAACAGCTATAAAACTTGCTAACCCAGATCTGAAAGTAATAGGTTTTGCCGGCGACGGAGATTGCTACGGCGAAGGTTTGGAACATCTGTTATTTGGAGCAAAAAGAAATGTTGATATCACCATGATTGTGCACAACAACCGGGTCTACGGCCTTACAACCGGCCAATATACCCCAACTTCACCTCTGGGCTACAAAGGCCGCTCAACACCCGGAGGTTCAAAAGAACTTCCTATAAATCCGTTAGAAATTGCTCTTGCGAGCGGTGCAACATATGTTGCCAGGGGTTTTTCCAATAACATGGAACTCATGAAAAAATTATTTAAGGAAGCAATTTTGCATAAAGGATTTTCTCTTGTGGATGTGCTCCAGGTCTGTGTGACATTTTTCAATATGTACGATTACTACAATAAAAAAGCTTATGAACTGGTTGATCATAACACCGGCAGGTTTGACGATGCTATGAAAAAATTAAGAGAATGGGATTATAATATGAATGTTCCTATTGCTCTGGGAGCATTTTACAAAAAGGAAGACACTACTTTTGACGAAAATTTCCATCAAGGAAAAATTGACGGAAATATTCGGTCAGCAAAAATGCAGGAACTGTTAAAAAAGTATGTTTAAAAAACCGGAGGATAAAAGCATGAAAAGGAGAATGTTTTTAGCAGCAGTTATTGTTTTGGGTATAAGTTTTGCAGGTATAGCTCAGACCTCCCCTGAGGATAAAGCAATTGATTTTTCGCTCAAGAGCATTAAGGGTGAGCAGGTAAGCCTGAAGAGCTTCAGGAATAAAAAGACAGTAATGATTGTTTTTTGGGCCAGCTGGTGCGGCTACTGTATTGAGGAAATTCCGGAACTAAAAAAATTGTACGATGCTGTTGATAAAAATAAATTTGAGATTCTGGCTGTAAATGTTCAGGAAAAACAGCAAGATGTCTCTGCTTATGCAAAAAAGAGAGGAATTAAATATAAAATTTTGCTCGATACCGATGGAACAGTCTCTGCCGCTTATAAAGTTACAGGTATCCCTGCAAATATTATAGTAGATAAAAACGGTAACATCATTTATAATGAGCATCAAGTGCCGCATGATTCAATTCAATATGTTAAGAAGTTAATCGGGCAGAAAACTAAGGGGTCAAAATGACAGCGGTAAAAATTGCAGATGGTTTATTTTGGGTCGGAGCCATTGACTGGAACTTAAGGGCTTTCCACGGGCATACTTACAACACCCAGAGAGGTTCAACCTATAATGCATATTTAATCGTAGACCCTGAAGGAAAAGTTGCGTTGGTTGATACGGTCCTTGAGCCGTTTGCCAATGAAATGATTGAAAATATCAAAGAGATAATCCCGCCGGAGAAAATAGACTACATAATTGCCAATCATGTGGAAAGAGATCATTCAGGGGCATTACCTGCAATACATAAACTCTGCCCAAAAGCGCTGGTTTTAGGCACGGAAAAATGCAAAGAAGGATTGTATAAGAATTATTACGGCGATTGGGAATTTAGAATAGTAAAAAGCGGGGATAAGCTTAAATTGGGTAAAAAAACCTTAACATTTATTGAAGCTCCCATGATTCACTGGCCGGACAGCATGTTCACATACATGATTGAAGACGAGATTTTACTGCCGAACGACGCTTTTGGCCAGCATTATGCCACTTCAGAAAGGTTTGACGATGAAGTGGATAATAGTTTTCTTATGGACGAGGCGGCAAAATATTATGCAAATATAATCTGGCCCTTAAGCCAGATTGTTTTGAGGAAAATCGAGGAAGTGCAGAAAGCGAATATACCGATAAAAATGATTGCGCCCAGCCATGGAATTATCTGGCGCAAAGACCCGATGAAAATAGTAAATTCTTATATTAATTGGGCCAAGAACGAAACAAAGAAAAAAGTGGTTATAGTTTACGAAACCATGTGGGAGTCTACAGCGAAAATGGCTAAACAAATAGCTGATGGAATTATGGATGCGGGTGGTATTGACGTTAAACTGTATGATGTCAATTCAGCGGATCGTACTGAAGTTATTAAGGAGATGCTTGATGCAAAAGGATATTTGATAGGTTCTTCTACGCATGGGAACGATATGCTGCCCAGTATAGAAGGGTTTTTGGGGTTTTTGAAAATCCTAAAACCGAAAAACAGAATTGCAACGGCTTTTGGTTCCTACGGTTGGGCTGGCGGAGCCGTAATGCGGATTGAAGGGGTGCTCAAAGAAACAGGGATTGAGCTTGCACAGCCTTCAATATCTGTTAAATTTGTTCCTGATGAAAATGAAATGAAGCAATGTTACGAGTTTGGCAAAAATTTTGCGCAAAAAATATGAAGGGAGGACGGAATGAAAAGCATTAAAGGGAGTAAAACTGAAAAAAATCTTTTAGCAACGTTTGCAGGCGAATCGCAGGCAAGGAACAGATACACGTATTTTGCATCTGCGGCAAAGAAAGAAGGCTATGAACAAATTTCTTTTCTCTTTACTGATACTGCTGAAAATGAGAAAGAACATGCAAAGGTATTTTTCAAGTATTTAGAAGGCGGCGATGTTGAAATTACGGCAACTTACCCGGCAGGTGTTATCGGTAAAACAACAGAAAATTTGAAAGAAGCCGCGGCAGGTGAAAATTTGGAATACTCCAAATTATATCCAGAATTCGCAAAAATTGCTGAAGCGGAAGGTTATCCGGAAGTTGCCGCGTCCTATAGGGCGATTGTTGTTGCAGAAAGACAGCATGAAAAAAGATACCTGGCGCTCTTAGAAAATATTAAAAACAACAGAGTATTCAAAAGAGAAAAAATTACAAAGTGGAGATGCAGAAACTGCGGGTATATTCATGAAGGCGCAGAAGCTCCAAAAGAGTGCCCCGCCTGCAAACATCCGACTGCGTATTTTGAGCTTTTAGGTGAAAACTGGTAAAAATGTTAAAACTCCCCTAGACCGAACCCCCACTGTCCCCCTTTGCTAAAGGGGGAGGAAAAGGGGGTTGTTAAGAATAGAAGGGGAGTTGTAAAATGAATATAATAGAATTAAAGCGTTTATATAGGTTAAGAAAAGGCGAGATCATTTCTAGGCTGAATGAGTTCGGCTGTGTTTTACGCAAAGGCGCGCGTAAAAGCGCGCAAAAAGACATTTTCCCTGAATTGTGTTTCTGCCTGTTCACTCCCCAATCAAAAGCAAAAAGCTGCTGGGAAGCTGTATCCATTCTTAAAAACAATAAATTGCTTTTCTCCGGCGAAGCCCAACAAATCAGCGAACATCTCAATAAAGTCCGTTTCAAAAACAATAAAGCAAGATATGTGACAGAATCCCGTAAAATTATGGGTGAATTGCATAAAAGATTGCTTGATCCCAAAGAACAAGCCAATACTTTTGAGCTCAGAAATTGGATTGTGAAAAATATTAAGGGAATCGGATATAAAGAAGCCAGCCATTTCCTTAGAAATATCGGGCTTGGGGAAAACCTGGCGATTTTAGACCGGCATATCCTGAAAAATATGAAAGCTCTGGGGGTTATAAAAGAAATTCCAACATCAATTACGCCGAAAAAATATTTTGAAATAGAAGAAAAACTCAAACAATTTTCTAAGAAAATCAAAATCCCGATTTCTCACCTGGATTTGCTTTTTTGGTCTAACGAAACCGGAGAGATATTCAAATAAACTAAATGGAAAAAATTGTATTAGTAGGAAATCCGAATGTCGGAAAAAGCGTTATATTTAATTGCCTGACAGGCAATTATGTAACCGTGTCCAATTATCCGGGAACCACCGTAGATGTTTCGGACGGACTGGTGAAGTTGAACAATAAAGTATATCAGGTTATAGATACTCCTGGGGTAAATTCTCTTATTCCGCATTCAGAAGATGAAATAGTCACTTCAAATATATTGCTTGAAGGAGACATTAAAGCAGTAATCAATGTTCTTGACAGTAAGAATCTCGATAGAAGCCTTATTCTTACCCTTGAATTGATAGAGACAGGATTGCCATTGATAGTAGTACTCAATATGCATGACGAAGCCAAACAGCGCGGTATTAATATTGATGCAGAGGCGCTTTCTTCAACCCTGGGATTAAGCATAGTCAAAACTGTTGCTATAACAAAAGAAGGCATACCGGAGTTGAAAGGACTGCTCTCCCAAGAAATAAAACATGACAGTCCAAATTTTAAAATAGAATATAATGAAATAATTGAAGACTCATTGAGCAATATTAGAAAGGAATTGCCGGCATTTTTGAAAGATAACCGCGCTTTTGCTTTAAGGCTGCTTGCGTCGGATCTTGAAGACGAAAAAATATCAAAATATCTGGTAAAGGAAACTGTTGAAAAAGTACATTCAATAAAAAATTTTTGCCGGAAAGAACTTTCAAAGCCGGTTGAAGCGGTGCTGATGGATGAAAAACTTAAAATTACGGGAAAACTTTTTAAAAAAACCCTGAAGTTCTCGGCGCCGTTGAACCGGGTAATACAGGATTTTTTGGGCCGGATGACTTTGCGGCCTTTCAGCGGCCTGATAATTCTCTTTTTTGTGCTGTTAGTAATGTATGAGTTTGTCGGCAGGTTTGCCGCAGGCGCAATGGTGGATTTTTTTGAAAATACAATTTTCAAAGGTTACATTAATCCGGTATTCATGAAATTATTTGAAAAGTATATTCACATCGCGTTTATTAATGAATTATTTATCGGAGAATATGGAATAATAACCATGGCATTGACTTACGCGTTTGCTATTGTTTTGCCTATAGTAACCGTTTTTTTTATTTTTTTCGGATTATTGGAAGATTCCGGGTATTTACCCAGGTTATCCGCTCTTTCAGACAGATTGTTCAGCAAAATCGGACTCAATGGCCGGGCGATACTTCCCATGGTGCTGGGTTTAGGCTGTGGGACTATGGCAGTTTTAACTTCGAGAATACTTGATACTAAAAAGGAAAGGCTGCTGGTAACCTTGCTGCTTGCGTTATGTATCCCGTGTTCCGCGCAGCTGGGTGTAATCCTGGGATTGTTGGGAAGCATATCATTTACAGGTTTTATAATTTGGTTTCTTTCCATCCTCTCATCATTTGTCCTTGTGGGTTTCGTGGCGTCAAAAATTGTTAAAGGCGAAAAGAGCCGCTTTATCCAGGAATTGCCGCCGATAAGGATTCCAAAAATCAGCAATATTCTCGTAAAAACATTCGCAAGAATCAAATGGTACCTGAAGGAAGCTGTTCCGTTGTTTATTGCAGGCACTCTTTTCCTGTTTTTTTTGAGCAAGTCGGGATTGTTGGGATTTTTAAATAAACTAATGAATCCGATTGTTGTTGATTTGCTGAACCTGCCTATAGAAACTTCATCCGCGTTTATTGTGGGATTTTTAAGAAGAGATTACGGAACTGCGGGCCTTTACATGCTTTATAAGAAAGGAATGATGACAAATCAGCAGGTAGTGGTAAGCCTGATTGTGGTTACATTGTTTATGCCGTGTATAGCGCAGTTTCTTGTAACAATAAAGGAAAGAGGAATTAAAGCTGCCGCAGGGATTATGCTTTTTGTTACGACTTACGCGATTTTGTTTGGCAGTATGGTAAATTTACTGTTAGGCTATTTAGTTAGCTATAAAATTATTAGTTTATAGAGGTAAATAAAATGAACGAAGAAAAAACATCCATTCATGGCCTGTGTCCGGCAAAACAGGAGATAGAGGAAGCTTTAAGCATTATTTGGGAATTAAAAGAAAAAAACAATGACACAAAAGATACTGTATCAAAAAAAATTCATGAAAGTATAGGAAGAGATATCTTCGCGGATTTAGAAAACAAAGGATTCGTTTTATTAAAGGATGCAAAGGTAATGTTCAGCCCGGAAGGGGAGAAAATTGCTAAAGACCTGATCCGCAGGCAAAGGGTTGCCGAGAGGTTGTTATCCGATGTGCTTGATATTGCCGAACCAAGTTCCTTTGCCTGTGATTTTGAACACATACTTTCAAAAGAAGTTGAGGAAAGTATCTGCACTCTTTTGGGGCATCCCAGGCAGTGCCCGCACGGATCTCCTATTCCTGTGGGCGAGTGCTGTGAAAAAGCAAAAGATAGAGTTGACAGCATAATTATTCCGTTATCAAAAATAAAAGCCAATAGCGATGTAAAAATTGTTTATATCCTGGGAGAAAAAGACATTCAACTGCACAAACTGATGTCTTTCGGCCTGGTTCCGGGAAATACAGTGCGTGTTCACGAAACATACCCTTCCTTTATTATCCAGCACGGCGAGACCCAGATTGCCATTGAAGAGGAAATAGCAAAAAACATATTTGTAAAAAAACCCAAATAAAATGAAAGCTAAATTAATTGCTTTTGGTTTGCTTTTAGTGTTATTTGTAAGAGTCCTGATGTTCATAAGTGTTGCCACCGACACTTATGACGAGATGGATTACCTTAAATCCGGCTGGTACCTTGCAAAATACAACACTTGGGATATTGAAAGCACCATAAGACATCCTTCTCTCTCATTTTACACTCACGGCAAAATACTGAATAACTTCCAGTTCAAGGATTGGGATCAAAGGCTTTTCTACGCAAGAGCTTTGATGTCCTTGTTTTCTTTATTGTTGGGTTTTTACATTTTCAAATTTGCCCGGGAGCTTTATGGGAATAAGGCCGGGCTAATCGCGCTGGGGTTGTATTCTTTTTCACCGAATGTGATAGCTCATTCCGGGTTGATTACCACAGATATATTGGTAAGCTGTTTCATGTTTATAACCGTTTATTATTTCTGGAAGTTCAGGGATGATAAGTCAAAAGTAAAATGGGTGCTTGTTTCAGGTGTTTTTCTGGGATTGGCATTACTATCAAAATATACTGCGGTAATTCTTTTTGCGATACTGCCAGTATTCCTGATTGCTGAAAATTTGCTTTACAAAAAGAAACTAAAAGCAGTTTCATTTGTATTTATTATCTTAATAGGGTTATTTGTACTAAATTTAGGGTACGGATTTAACGGAACCTTCGGCAAGCTTGATAAAAGGATATTGAGAAGCAATTTGTTTTTGGCTTTAGATAAAACCGCTGTACTAAATTTACTGCCGCATCCCTATGTAATCGGATTTGACCGCCAACAGCATATAAATGAAATAGGCCACCCCGCGTTTCTTATGGGCAAGTATTCCTATCATGGCTGGTGGTATTATTTCCCCACAGCATTTGCGTTGAAAGAACCTCTGCCAATTTTGTTAATGATTTTGATATTCCTTCTTTTCTTCAAATACCGCCAAATAGGAAAATCTTTGCCTGCTGATTACTTCCTTATCATTCCAGTCGCGATGCTGGTTGTTGTAGCGTGTTTTTTCAATAAAAATAATACCGGGTTCAGGTATTTACTACCGTTGTTCCCGTTTATGTTTGTACTATTGAGCAATCTAGCCAATATAAAAGTTAAACTCATTAAACCGGTTTTTATTGTGTTGCTATTGTGGTACGCTGTAGATAGTTTGCTGGCGCATCCGTATTATATAGCGTATTTCAATGAGTTGGCCGGCGGGTCAAAAAACGGTTATAAATACCTCGCAGATTCAAATCTTGACTGGGGACAGGACAGGAACCTGGTTATCAAATATATGAAAGATAAAAAACTGCAGTTTAATCCTAAAACTCCTGTCGCAGGAAAGATCATAATAAACGCAAATAACCTGGATGACGTTTTTGTCCTTAATAAAAATACGCATAAATGGCTCCGGGATTTTAAACCTTCGGGAAATATCGGGTATTCCTGGCTGATTTATGATATCTCGCAAAGCGATTATGAAAATATTCTGAAAAATAATCCAAGAGTTGAAAAGAAACAGGAAATTCTAGATTCTTATGTAATTAAAATCTCAACCGATATATATTTTTATCTGGAAAAACTTAAAACTGAACCGGAAAACCCTGTTTTGCACAACAATCTGGGTTTTGTGTATTGGTTGAAAGGTGATATTGATAAATCAATCGCGGAATTTTCAAAGGCACTGGAGCTCGACCCCTACCAGGTTGAATATTATTCCAATCTTGCGTATGTTTACAATCAAAAGGGTGATAAGAAGGCCGCATCCGCGCTTATGGGAAGCTATAGGCAGTATTCAGGCAGGTCTATGATGAAAGCGATTTATTATATCCAATATGGAGAGGACAAAATTATCCTTGATAATATTTTTGTCCTCCCGGTATCAGAAATCAAAGTTATGTAGTAGCAAGAACACTGTTTTGAGCGACATTGAGATATTTAGGTGAAAAAACCGTTAAGAAATTGACATGTTTGACGACCGTAGGGAGGAGTTTGTCAATTT
>Ga0180007_10000944_pt1 | contig 42900 bp, 51 predicted proteins | sample MM_PC_MetaG_FD_121122 | JGI IMG/M metagenome (GOLD analysis project Ga0180007, IMG submission 121122) | Groundwater microbial communities from the Aspo Hard Rock Laboratory (HRL) deep subsurface site, Sweden - MM_PC_MetaG | ecosystem: Environmental > Aquatic > Deep subsurface > Groundwater... | reverse complement strand
ACCTCAAGCGCTTTAAATAGCACTTAATATCCATCAATTTATTTTGGAGATTAATACGGATTGCAGTTTTATGTAATACCGTATTAATATAATCAATGCAATTCATGCGCTTTTAGTTTTACTAAATATCAGATAAAAATCTGGGGGGGTTGCCGATCATATTCTTATAAACTCCTTAAAGCACAAAGTGATTCCAAAAGGGGAAGCCTTATAACAGGACTATACAAGAAGTCTGCGTTTGTGAATTGCAAGGAAGGAAAACCAAAGCTGACGCTGAGAAAGCCTATAACATGAAGAAGTACTTGACGGAAGCATATAACTAACTCGCAAATTAAACGCCGGATAATGCGGGGATGTGAACCATAAGCAAACGTTCCTGCGGAGCATAGCAACCAAGACAAATAAACTTTGGCCTTTCTTTCAATCTGCAATCCTCATTTCTGGCAATTACCCATCACCGAACAGTTGTAGGTGAACTCAGCGATGAAAGGAAAAAACATATACCATGCAGTTATACAAAAGCCCGTTTGTACTTCGTGGCCTGTAAGCCGTGCTTTAAATAACAGCAAGATCTTTCCGGTACTCTACTTCATCCAAAGCGGTGAACAAAAATACAATAAGCAAATGGTAAGATAATTTCCAGACCCTGTACAATGAAACTTTCGGATTCTTATTGTCTCCACCGCGTCAGCATACACTTGCCCTGCCCTACCCCAAATTAAACAAGCCACTTAGCATAGTTCTTTGTAACTGAAGCTTAACTTTCAGGCATTCTCAAATTCTCCGGCAACTTCCGCTATTCCCGATAGCATAAACCCTACCACCCTTGTTTAAATCACCGGCGGAAATTAAGATTGACATAGGCTTATGAAGTGCGAAAATGATTTTACAATCACAAAAACAATAACCGGAAACTTATATATGGACAAAACAGAAGCAGACGCCCCGGCCGGAAAATTTCTTCATATCGAAACAAAGTGGCTGGTATTATTGGCTGTTGGCGTTGGAACATTTATGTCTGCATCTGCAGGAAACAATGACGTATCTCGGCCTTACCACAGGGCCATTTCTCGGAGGCTGGCTGACCGACCATCTTGGCTGGCATTTTGTTTTCTTCATCAATGTGCCGATAGCTCTGTTTGCCATCTGGTTGAGTTTATTTGACATGGGTCTGTTATTTGTATGTGGAGTGGCCTTGATGGCGGCAGCCATCACCTTTATGCGCGGCAATGACCACCCCCGGAAATAAATCTCAATTGAAAATGGCTTACTGAACAACAATAAACCGGTTGACAACTAATGGAATTTTCATATAATTTAACTTGGTCTGGATTGATACATATAAAGCACATCCGGCATAAATAATTCATAAAGGAGAAAATCAATGAAAGCAAAGGAACCAGTAGTGCTTCTGCAGGAAAACCGTGCATTACTTAATAAACATCATGTAAAAGCGCTTTATCTTTTCGGTTCCGTTGTTCGCGAAGAAAATAAGCCTGATAGTGATGTGGACATTCTCGTGGAATTCCAACCCGAGGCTCATGTTGGCTTGTTCGGCCTGGCTAGGTTACAGAGGATATTATCTGAAATTCTTGACAGGCCCGTGGATCTGACGACCGCTAACTCCTTGCACAAAGCACTGAAAGACAGAATACTCAAGGAGGCTGTTCGTGCCGCATAGAGACTGGAAGTTCAGGATTCAAGACATATTGGATGCCATCAGTGCAATTCAGAACTACACACAAGGGATAGAATTCAAGAGTTTCACTGAGGATCGGAGAACTGTAGATGCGGTAGTCCGAAACCTGATTATCATTGGAGAAGCCGCTGTTCACATTCCGGAAGATATTTGTTTGGAGTACCCTAATGTTCCTTGGTACGACATGCGCGGTATGCGCAATATTGTGGTTCACGAGTATTTCCAAGCTGACGACGCGATTATATGGGATACGATACATGTGGATTTGCCAACATTACCCGACCTGCTAATAAAAGTACTTGAAGATAGCCCAGATTACCAGTAATTTCAATTATTTTTTCGTAATCATAACAATCATCCAGGACTTTTTTACTGAATACAGTTATTGAAACTCCCCGCTGCAAGCAGCAGGTGCGGCAATGACCACCCTCTATATCAAAGCACAATTAAAATAGTTTCTCTGACAATTAGCCCGATAGTATAACCTATGAAGATATTGATAATGTACTTGACTTAAGTCAAAGACTTTTTCCTCTCTGGATGTTTAAGTATTACATAAACAAGAAACTCAATAAACAACTGCTTGTTAGTAAAGAAAGGGATAAAACATGGGATGGAAATTTACAAATGCCACCTTCAATGATCTGTTTGACAGACTAAATAAGGATTACACGATTCTTGCTCCGAAACGATTTGTTAAGCGCGGTCGATTCTCTGATACTGACCTTATTCGATATGATGAAGTCAAAAAGCCTGATGATATTGTCTGGAATGAGAAATCAACTTTTTCCCCGAAGGAAGCGGTCATTCCGATCACGCAGACGCTTTTTTATTTTACAGAAAATGAGTTTCGGGAACCGCAACCTGAAGAAAAGCAGTTTCTTGTTTTTCTTCGCCCCTGTGATATCAATGGCATCCGCCGTCTGGATACGATTTATCTTAAAAACGGCCCCGAGCCTGATTCTTATTATGCTAATTTGCGAAAGCGTGTCAGATTCGCTATGATTGAATGTACGGAAAGCTTTGATACCTGTTTCTGCGTATCCATGAAATCCAATATTACTTCCGACTACGATATAGCTGTATGTTTAACTGATGATAAAGTTTTGCTTGAAGTTAAAAACGACGAGTTTCTCAGTTACATCACTTCTGATATACCTCAGGTTGAATTCAGTCCTGAATTTATTCTCGAAAACAAAATCAAAGTAAATGTTCCTGAAGCAGATGATATGCCCTCCGGTATTTATGATCATGATATGTGGGGCGAATATAAAAGCCGCTGCATAGCCTGCGGACGCTGCAACACAACCTGCATAACATGCAGCTGCCACACAACAAATGATATCTTCTATGATGATAACGCTCTTGCCGGAGAAAGAAGGCGTACCTGGGCATCGTGTCATATAGACGGCTTTACTGATATGGCAGGAGGCATATCTTTCAGGAAAGATAATGGTTCCCGTATGCGGTTTAAGGTTTTACATAAAGTTTATGACTACAAGAAACGCTTTGGAGAACTTATGTGTGTGGGATGTGGTCGATGTGATGACAATTGCCCGGAATATATTTCTTATTCAAACTGTATAAACAAACTCAGTAATGTAATTCAGGAGGAAAATCTATGACCAAAAATCCTCTGACGCCCAAACCGCACAGAATACTTGAAATAAACCGGGAAACCGATCTTGAGTCGACATTTCGGATTGAAATGGATACTCCTCCCGTAATGGGGCAGTTCTACATGGTATCTATTCCAAGAATCGGCGAAATGCCTATATCCATCAGCGGAATCGGAGATGGCTGGATCGATATGACGATCCGTAATGTGGGCAAGGTAAGCCAGGCCGTTCATTCTATGAATCATGAATCAATATTCTTTTTACGTGGTCCCTATGGAAACGGTTTTTCTCTAGACGAGTTGAAAGGACAACATCTTGTTATTGCTACAGGTGGATCAGGCATAGCTCCTGTCCGTCCTATAGTAGAATATTACTATCACAATGCGCACGAAATTGAAAAACTTGACCTGCTGTTTGGTTTCAAAACTCCTGATACCATAATGTTTAAAAAAGATATCGAACGCTGGAAGAACAAGTTTGAAACAATTCTTACTGTTGATGATGGTTGCGGTATCTGGGAAGGCGAATGTGTGGGTCTTATCACAGGATATGTGAAAAATATAAAGCTTTCCGAATATAACAAGATGGATATTATCATAATCGGCCCGCCTGTCATGATCAAATATACTGCCGCAGAATTCATCAAAAGAGGAGTCAACGAGGAAAGAATCATTGTTTCCATGGAACGGCGAATGTCCTGCGGACTTGGCAAATGCGGCCACTGCAAGATCGGAGAATATTACATCTGCCTGGATGGCCCGGTATTTCGCTATAAAGATGCTTTTAAAATGATAGATTAACAGGAGGAATATAATGACTCTTGATATAAACACAAAGACAGTTATAAAAAATGCTTACCGGATTACCAAGGAAAGAGGAAAAACAGCATTGCGGATTCGCGTTCCCGGAGGATATCTGAAGGCAAAGCATTTCGACCTGCTTAAAGAAATTGCCGAAGTTTATGGAGACAAAATAGTACACCTTACTACAAGACAGGGCTTTGAGATTTCAGGTATCGATTATAATAGTATTTCTAATGTTAATACTCTGATTAAACCTTTATTACAGGATCTTGAAATTGATATCGGCGTTACAATCAAAGATGCTTCCAAAGGTTATCCGTCTGCAGGAACCCGTAATATTGCCGCATGTATAGGAAACCGTGTGTGTCCTTTTGCCAACTATAATACTACTGCTCTGGCACAAAGGATAGAAAAAGAAATCTATCCGAACAACTACCATGTAAAAGTCGCCCTCACTGGATGCCCTAATGACTGTATTAAATCGCGTATGAATGATTTCGGAATTGTGGGTATGGTTGAACCACAATATGATTATCAGCGCTGCATAGGATGTGAAGCATGTGTCAAAAACTGCAAAAGCAATGTTACAGGAGCGCTTAGTCTTCATAAAGGAAAGGTGAAACGTGATACAAGGCGTTGTATCGGCTGCGGCGAGTGTATACTCAAATGCCCAACAGCCGCCTGGACACGTAATCCTACTAAATATTATGATATCCTTATTATGGGCCGCACAGGAAAGAAGAACCCCCGCATTGCTGAACAGTTCATCCAGTGGGCTGATGAAGAAGTTGTAATAAAAGTGATAAAAAATACATACAAGTTTATTGATGAACACATTGACAAAACTCTTCCCAAAGAACACATCGGATATATTGTTGATCGTACAGGGTATCAGGTTTTCCGCGACAAAGTGCTTGAAGATATCAAACTAAATCCTGAAGCACGGGTAGCCGGACACGTCCAGTGGGGTGGTTTTAGATACAGCAGCGATACCTTTATGTCCGATAGGATGCAGTAGTAGGAATTTAAATAGTTCCCATTTATTAAGAGGGAATTGCAGGTTGAGGTGTTAACTTTGATTAAAGGAAAGTTATTAGCCGGAAGTCGTAATCTGGTTCAACTGATCATTTTTATTATTACTGTTGCCGTCGGGTTTCAATTTTACATTTTTGTTTCACAGGCTCTTGGAGACAGCCCTATTACCGTGCCAAGACCATCCGGGGTTGAAGGATTTTTGCCTATCGGCGCCTTAATGGGTTGGAAGTACTTTATCAATACAGGCCATTGGGATATTATCCATCCCGCTGCAATGGTTTTTCTCGGATTTGCAGTATTTATATCGTTTTTGTTAAGAAAATCCTTTTGCGGCTGGTTTTGTCCGGTTGGGACATTTTCAGAATGGATATGGAAAACGGGCGAATACGTACTGAAAAAAAATTTTAAAATTCCGCTTGGAATAGATATTCCACTGCGCCTTTCCAAATATCTCCTTCTGGGCTTTTTTATTTACATAGTTTTCAAAATGAGTTCGTCAGATATTGCCGCTTTTTTACAAAGCCCTTACTATAAAATAGCCGACGTTAAAATGCTTCATTTTTTCACTGAAATTTCATATTTTACATCCGCTGTTCTATTGTCGTTAATTTTATTATCCTTTTTATACAGAAATTTTTGGTGCCGATATGCATGCCCATACGGAGCATTGCTTGGAATTTTCGGCATGTTCAGCCCAACACGTATTCATCGGAATCCTGACACTTGCATAAATTGCGAGAAATGCACGCAGGTATGTCCTTTTCACCTTCCGGTAAATAAAAAAAAGCAGATATTCAGTCCCGAATGCAATTGCTGCCTTGATTGCGTGAATACATGTCCTTCTGAAGAAACATTGGAACTTAAAACCGTATTTTTTAAAAATTCTTTAAAAACATCACATGTTGGTTTTTGTGTTATATTAATTTTTACAGTTATAGTATATTGTTCTGAAATTTCCGGTCATTGGAAAAGTGGGCTTTCGGAAAGCGAATTCAAAACGTGGCTTAAATTATCAGATTCTTCTATAAATACCGATCCATAAGAAATACCGCTGAGAGGTGCGATTATCTGTGTGATAACCTGTTGCCAAACTGCACACATTGTGATAACTTTATTAATAAATGAAAAGCATAAACTGGAACACCGAAAAGAGTGTGACACTCAAAACGTTACGAGGAATCTGTTTCGAGGATGTGGTTTTCTTTATTGAAAGGGGTGAAATATTAGACGACTATTTACATCCCAACCAGAAGACATACCCCGGACAACGAATCATGGTTATTTGTGTGGCTAATTATGCATATCTCGTACCTTATGTTGAGAATGAGGAAGAGCTATTTTTAAAAACGATTATTCCAAGCAGAAAGGCCATGCAGAGATATCTTGGAGAAAAACATGAAGGCTAAACTGACAAAAGAAGAGAAAGAAATATTGGATAGCTTCGATAAAGGCGAATGGGTTCCTGTAGCTGACCTTTCAAAAAGGAAAAAAGAGTTGGCTGAGTATGCTCGCAATACTTTAAGAAAAGACAAGAGGCTGAATATAAGGATTTCTGAAAGAGACCTCATAGAGCTGCAAAGAAAGGCTGTCAAGGAAGGACTGCCCTACCAGACTTATGTATCAAGCATTATCCACAAATTCATCAATGGAACTCTGGTCGAAGCTGGAAAATAAGATGGCCAACGAATAAGGATACATTATGCAAAGCCACAATCTTTGACAGGCTTTATAAAGAATGCAAAGTTTTTGGTTTTAACCACAATTGCATTGTTGGTCCTTGGGGTAGCTATAATATCTGGTGACGGAAAGTTGATGGTTCTAAATATATATGAAAAGATAACCGGTCAGAAATACCAGACCTTTTCCCAAGTACAAGATTATTCAAATGCAACGTACATAATCCTGAAAGCTAAGTTATCTCAAGATACAAACATGAGATTAGAAAGTGCAGATATTACTATATTTGTAGAGTCCGATACTTCGCACAGATACCGTGTTGAGTTAAAGGATGAGATTGATTTCTATAATGTAAAGAAAAAACAAAATGGGACTTGGCAAATCAATAAAGAATGATGGCAAGGATACTGTACAACTAACCAGGTAATTTTAAATGTTTCAGCATAATTCTTTATAACTGAGACTCTGCTATCAGGCATTCTATAGTTCTCCGTCATCTTCCACTATCCCCCATAAACTCTACCACCCTTGCTTCAAGCCCCGATGGAAATTAAGTTTGACATAGACTTAAGAAATGAGAAAATGAATTTTATGATAATAATGATACGATAGAACGGCATAATATTATATCAAAACAACCCATAGCTAAATCGACATGGCTATGAGTTATACTGACCCGTTTAATACAATATATTCGTAAGATAAATAACGAACCAATTGCAAAACGCCCCATTTTGACCGATCTCAGCGTTGGGCTCAAATTTTTAACCTCAAAATACTCAATGTATTCCTGCGGTTAAACTTTTCGCCCGCCTTGATCTTGACCAAACCGAAACGTTTTGAAACTGGCTCTAACGTGAATTAGAATTTCAATCCAAGGGAAGATATTCTTGACCTAAGTCAAAGACTTTTTCCTCTCTGGGTGTTTAAGTATAAATAAACAAGAAACTCCATAAATAACTGCTTTAAAGTAAAGAATGGGGTAAAAACATGGAAAGGAATTAGAAATGAAATCAAAAATTAATGAAATGATAGATTATCAGGCAAATGCGGTTGTAAGCAAAACACTCATTGAGAAAAAAGCCGGTACCGTAACAATTTTTGCCTTTGACAAAGATCAGGGCTTAAGTGAGCATAGCGCTCCATTTGATGCCATGGTTCAGGTAGTTGAGGGAGAAGTCGAAATTAAGATTTCAGGAGAACCGTATCGGTTATCAGAAGGTGAAATGATTATTATGCCTGGAAATAAACCCCATGCATTAAAGGCAATCAGCAAATTTAAAATGATTCTGACCATGATCAAGTCTCAATAATTTGTTGCAGGCGACACGTTTAATACTGACAATCTTCCTTTGACATACTATCGTTTTCTATTTATAATTATTGCCACTAAAAGCAATGTCTTATCAAATCAAACCGGGCGTTTTGTCGTCAATCGACTGATGTGGCCGTCGGGTAGCGTGATGGAAACTCTTAAAACATAATGAGAGGTGAATATGGACATCAATTTTAAAGCTAAGCATGAAGTACCGATGTGGAACGAAACCCGCTGGGGTGGATGCTACAATCCCAAGCAAGGTGTTGGACTCTATTTGCATGCCGGTCGCCTGCGCGGTAATCTGGATTGGTGGTGGGCCCAAACAATTATCTACATGCCTGATGATCGTATTGCAGTAGAGCGTTCCTGGGTGCGTAACTTGGTCGAAGACGGCGTTAAAACCTCCAGCCTTGATCTTCGAGTAAGGAACAAAGGATGGTCTGCTCATTATGACGGCATCGTCGAATTGACAACAACTGTGGCTCTATCTAAAGCACCGCGTGGCTGTATCGCACCTTCTATTCCGGCGAGATTCAACATTACCGCCGACGATAGTCGACCTTGGTGGGATATGTACGCTGGTATGCCTGCTTTCAAGGAGGGGGAGTCCGGTACGCATCTTGAGCAACCGGGACAAGGCAAGGGCACATTACAGGTTGGAAACGAAAGCTATCTTTTAGATGGCGTCACATACTATGATCACTCCTCAGGCATACGCGACTGGACCAAATCCCACTCGCATAACTTTGCTCATATTGTGATGCCGGACTATACGATTCATGCGGTCACAGTCTATGCGACGCCTACCAAGGCCCATGCCCACTTTGGTGTGTTCTCACCCATAAAAGGCAAACCGCTCAAAATCATTCAGTCAACTATGCCTAAATTAAACGATGTCTTTAGTATGCATGATCAGTATGATTGGATACTTCAAGCCGAGGGTGACAAACCGAAAACCTTCCGTGTCGAAGTCATGCACACCTTCCCTATGACTATTACTAACGAAAACGACAATATCAATGGGTTTTATTGGGATGCTCCAGGCGATCCAATGTTCTTTACTGAATGCCAGGTCAAAGTCACCGCGCCTGACGGAGCTGTCGGTTATGGGCACATTGAGCGTACCAACCGAAGAAGCTGTGTGCTTCACTGTGATAGCTAAGTATTAGAGAAAATTAGTCACTACAGTTCCTGTTTTACTTCCTGAAACATCCTGACAAATATCTTTGTTATGTGGTTTTTTATTTTATATTTTTTGAAAATAAACATGTAGCACTATAAAACCAAAAGCATAAACCAATAATTGTATAAATTATATTCGATATAGCAAAGTTTAATGGAGCTTCGCTCTTGTGTTTGCCGCGATTGCCATCTGCCAAATTTTTCCACAGATATCCACTACGAATTTGAGCAATGGGTGTTCCGATAAATAAATAACCAAACATAATAAAGAATAATGCGCGATATTGATTCTTCGGAATATCTGCATAGACGTGAATCAAAGCTATAGATGTAAACAAGATAAGCGTTGGTATAAATACAATTGGAGTATTAGATTTTATTTTTTTATTTTTTGTAAAATCCTGCTCCAAGGCATTTTTACGTTCTTGTTTTATTCTTGCTTTTTTTTCCATATTTTTATTTCACATAACAAGTTATTCACCAGACCCGGTGATCTTGTAATTTCGTATGATCAACACAAAGTTTTAGAAAAAAACCTATAATGTTTAAGTTCAATTACAAAATGACCAAGGTTTATTTTGATTTAAATTTGAGCTACATATAATCTATTGACAAGAATTTTGCAATAATATATTTTTTAACTTTCCAGATATCATATTATTTATCATACTATCTGGGTGAGTTTGGGGACGCCCTTTACATTTATAGTTGACAACCTAAATATTTTATATTAAATAGATGATATGCCAAGAAAAGCAAGAGTAGATGCACCGGGAGCCCTTCATCATATCATTGTACGGGGAATCGAGCGGACCAAAATATTCAGTACCGATTCCGATCGTGATGATTTTCTGAACCGGTTTGGAAAGCTCATAACCGAAACAAAAAGCAGTTGTTTTGCATGGGCTTTATTATCAAATCATTTCCATTTACTGGTAAAAACCGGCAGCGTTCCGGTGTCAACTTTGATGAGGCGGTTGCTTACCGGATATGCAGTTTCATTTAACCGGCGATATAATCGATCCGGACATCTCTTTCAGAACCGCTATAAATCCATTTTATGCCAGGAAGATGCTTATCTTCTTGAGTTGGTCCGTTACATTCATCTAAATCCAATCAGAGTAAAGCTTGTTAAAAATATGGAGGCTTTGGATCATTATCCTTATTCCGGGCATAGCAATATCATGGGTAAGATTAAAAGACCATGGCAGGATATAATTGATGTTTTAGAACTATTCGGAAGCAAACCAGGAACAGCCCGCAGGCGTTATAAGGCATTTGTTGAAAAAGGTATTTCGGAAGGCAAGCGTCCCGATTTAATCGGGGGAGGATTGATAAGAAGCAGCGGAGGCTGGGAAGCAGTAAAAGCCATGCGCAAGGCAAAGTTATTTGAGAAATCGGATGAACGCATACTTGGCAATGGAGAATTTGTTGAGACAGTACTTGCTGAATCAAATGAGCAGATGAAAAGGAAATATCATTTAAGGTCTAAGGGATTTGATCTTGATACTGTTGCAGCCAGAGTATCGGAACTTACCGGTATTGATAAGTCGCAGATATTACTTCCGGGAAAGGAGCAAAGCCGGGTTATTGCACGCAGCATATTTTGTTATTTTGCTGTGCGTGAACTTGGGATAAGCATGTCAGAGCTTTCGAGGAAGATGGATCTTTCTTTATCAGGCGTGAGCTTATCGGTGAAACGTGGCGAAAAGATAATTGATAAGACAGGTTATTGTCTCATTGAAAAATAATAACTATATAAATAAAGAGCGTTATTTTCACCCAAAAGACGCAAAAAATAAGACCAAGGGTTAAAATGTCAGGTTTTTTTTCTGATTATGATTTTGTTGAAAATGCAATCGAACAGGAATACAGGAAGGCCGAAAAGAAAAAAGGTTTTATAAATCTTACCGGTAGCAACCCGACTCACGAAGGGCTGATCTTTCCTTTTGAAGTTTTAAAAAATGCCGCAATATCATATCTTTCAAAACGAAGATATGATCCTGATCCGAAAGGTCTGTATTTAGCACGCCAAGCTGTTTCAGATTATTACAAAAACCGCATGCCTTCTATTAAAATTACAACTGATAATATTACTATTACAGCAAGCACAAGTGAATCATACAGTACTTTGTTCTCTCTTCTTGCCGACCCTGGAGACAATATACTTGCACCGAAAATAACTTATCCTCTTTTTGAGCATCTGGCAGCCATTCATCATATAGAACTGCGTCCTTATGGGCTGGATGAAAAGAACAACTGGCAAATCAATGAAAACAGCATACTTTCGGAATATGACAGCCGGACACGTGCAATCATAATTGTTTCACCGCATAATCCTACGGGATCGGTTATAAAAGAATCAGTTGCTGTACTTAATAAACTTGGGCTTCCGGTAATATGTGACGAGGTTTTCGCCGAATTTTCATGTATGACTGCAAATATTCCACCATTCGGATCACTGCATCCCGATCTTACGGTTTTTCATCTTAACGGAATTTCAAAGATGTTCGGACTTCCCGATTTGAAGCTCGGATGGATTGCATTAAGCGGACCTGCTTTAAAAGATTTTGGAAAAAGGATTGATCTGTTAAATGATACTTATCTTGGAGCAAATTACATGATACAGTCAATGCTCCCATCTATTTTTTCAGATGGCTTTGCTTTTGTTAAACAAATGCAAAGCCATATCCGCATTGGCATTGATCTTGCCGTTGAATTGCTTTCTAAAAACCCTAATATAAGTGTAAACCGACCGGATGGGGGATATTATCTGTTTCCTGAAATAAAAAACTGGAAAGATGAAGAAAAGGTTGTATTATACCTTTTAAAAAGTAAAAATGTTTTGGTTCATCCCGGTTATTTTTATGACTGTGATAAAAAAGTGCATATTATGATCTCCTGTTTAACGGAAACAAAAAAGCTGGCCGAAGGAATTAAGCGTATTATTGCCGCAATTTGATTTTAGAGGTGGGTTAAATGATAGAAGAGTTTAAGAAGATTTATGACACCAGGCACGAGTATGTCGGAGAATGGAAAGAAAAACACCCTGATCGCAAGATAATGGGATATATCTGCACATCCATGCCCGAAGAGATAATCTATGCGGCCAATGTTTTGCCGATCAGAATACTTGGGGCACATGAATCCCAAAATATAAGTCAACAGCATATGATGGGAATGTTTTGCCCTTTTTCCCGTGATGTTTTAGCTCAGGGCCTTTTGGGAAGGTACGACTATCTTGATGCCATAGGCATTACTCATACATGCCAACATATCTATCAGGCATATGAAAGCTGGGTTTTGCATAAAAATATAAAAAGCTTTTATATACCAACGCCAAACACTTCGCAAACGCCGCATGCCCTGCCTTATATGAAGGGCCAGCTAAAGCTGTTTATGGAAAAGCTTGAAAGCTGGACCGGTAAAAAGATAAGCGAAAATGATTTAAGACATGGCATTAAAGTAGTTGATACAACCCGACGCTTAATGAGACAAATATATGAAATGCGAAAGTCTGAAACACCACCCATATCAGGGCTTGAATCCATGCTTATGGTTGTTGCTGCTCAAATGTCAGACAAGGAAGAATTCAACAAAATATTGGAAAATGTTATAAAGGATGAACTCCCCGGCCGTAAAGCAAAGGAAAATCGGGGAATCAGGTTAATGCTGGTAGGCAGTGAACATGACGATGTGAAATTTATTGAAATGGTGGAAAATCTTGATGCAATTATAGTCATCGATGATCACTGTACCGGCAGCCGTTATTTCTGGAATACTACTGAACAAAAAGAAGATGCACTGACCGATATAGCCAAACGATATATTAATAAACCGCCCTGCCCTACCAAGGATTTTCCTGCACGAAAACGTCCGGCTCATATTATCGATTTAGCCAGGAAATGGAACGTCGCAGGAGTAATAGAGATTCAGCAAAAATTCTGTGATCCCCATGAGCTTGATAAGGTTGCCGTTTCCAAGGCTTTGGAAGAAGCAGGTTTTCCAATATTGAACCTGGAAGCTGATGTTACAATGCCGGCAGGCCCTTTCAGAATAAGGGTTGAGGCTTTTTTAGAGATGCTTGGTTCCCAAGATTTATTTTAGAATATGGAGTGCAAATATAATGGCAAAATATAAAACAGAACCTTTAAAGTGCTGGAATAAGGCAAAAGAGCTTAGAAACGGGTTTTACGATAATATAGCAAAAGCAAGAGATGAAGGCAAAATGATAATTGCCGGGGGGACCGAAAGCGCTATTTCACTGCCTGCCGGCTTTGACATGGAGTTTTTCGGCGGGGAACCGTATGTCGCCGGTTGCGCTTTTATGGGTAAAAATGATTCAAGCATATATATGAAGTATTTTGAGGCTGCCGAAGCAGCAAAATATCCAAGAGATCTTTGTGCTTACATGCGGCTAAGTGTCGGATCATTAATTTGTAACAGCTATGCATTCGGAGGAACATATCCGAAACCTGCTTTTAATCTCCAAACCCATATATGTGATACCCAGGGAAAGTGGTATCAGACAATGAGCGAACTTGAAGGCGTGCCATATAATGCCATAGACTTTATACCTTTTGAATGGGAAAGCGAAAATGAAAGCGAAGATAGCAAAAATCTTAAACATAAATATCTGAAAGACCAGATGCTGGATATCATTGACTGGATGGAGGATGTAAGCGGAAAAAAATATGATGATGAAAAATTCATTAATGCGTTAAATTATGAATGCGAATCAGCAAGCCTGTGGGCGCATTGCTGTATGTTAAACCGCAATATCCCCGCTGTTATGGATGAGAAGATGATGCATTCTCTTTATGTTATAGCAACTCTTATGAGACATAAAAAAGCATCGGTGGATTTTTTTAAGGAGCTATTAGACGAGCTTAAAGACAGGGCAGAAAGAGGCATAGCTGCATTCGGCAATGAACGGTTAAGATTATTATTAGACGGTATGCCACCCTGGCACTCTCTTGAAATATACCGTTATATGGAGGAATTCGGAGGTGTGAGCATAGGTTCAAATTTTTCATTCGGTGTTTCAGGAGGATGGGCATATGACAGCAAGCAAGATACACGGGTTCCGGCAAAACCTCCTAAAGAAGCCGGAGTGGAATTGAAAACAAGAGAAGATGCATGCTCCTGGTATGCAAAGTGGCTGCTTGAAACCAATACCGTCTTAAGATCACTTAGATTTTCCGGCAATGGTAAAAATAAAAACATTCTTGATCTGGTAAAAAAATGGAACGCAGACGGAGCACTGATTCATCTTAACCGGGGTTGTGAAGGAACGGCAATGGGACAGATGGAAATAAGATATTTCTTAGCGGAAAACGACATCCCTGTAATGGCTTTTGAAGGCAATCATGCCGACATACGCGAGTTTGATTTGCCACGGATAAAAACAACAATAAATACATTTATGGAAACGCTTGAAATAAAAAAGCTCTAGAAATAGCGGGTTACGCCTATTAAAGCACCAATAGAATTCACGCTCGTATTTCGCTCATCACTTCCTCCGTTGGAAACATGGTGAAACATGGCTTCAAAATCCATCGACCAGTTCTTTTCAAACAGATAGCGAAACCCTATACTTCCCTGAGGATTATACTCTATATTATTGCCTATTAAAGTCTGTGAACGATCTTTGTATGCATCGTTATAAACAATCCCGCCTCCTGCCTGGATGTAAGGAAATATGCGGTCTGTGCTATAAGGAAGATTATATCTGAACAGGCACGTTACACCGCTGATTATATCACCAGGACCCTCAAATATAAAAGAATGAGTCAGTTCAAAGATGAAGTCTAAATTTCCTTCCAAGTTAAATTTTCTCACAGTCAGTTCGGGATTCAAACCCCAGATAAATCGAAGGTTTGCCATGGCATAATTTATTTCCGGCCTGGAGCTTCTTTTGTATATCGGAGAATATAAAACTCCGGCAATAGTCTGAACCGCAAACCTGTCTTTAACAATTATATCGAACAAAACGTTAGAGTTATTCTTATCTTCCCCGCCGGTTTGGTCGTCAGACCGTGCAAAGCCATTTAAAGGCAGAAATAGTAATAACAGATAAATAACTATTATTGTAAAAAATACTCTTCTCATTATCTTCTCTCTGTTTCCTGTTTACATAATAACAAAACATCTTTTTATCCTCGTTACTGTTATAATAATTTTTCACAAAAGCAAGAAATTATTTATCTGTCTGCGTTAAAGTTTTCCAGTAAGCTAACAGCTCATCTCTATTTACTATTGCTGTTACATTATTAATATGCTCTCTTATGCTATCCAAGCCACCTTCCTGCCGGTCAACAAGAATTACTGCTTTAACAACTTCCATGCCTTCGGAACGTGCCCGTTCAATGGCTGTAACTGTTGATCCTCCTGTGGTGGCAACATCATCTATTATGACAACCCTGCTCCCTTTTTTCAGATCACACTCTATCCATCGGATAATACCATGATCTTTTATTGCTTTTCTTATTGAAAAAGCATTAATCGGATTTTCTTTCAATCCTGAAACAAAAGCTGTTGCAACGGCTATGGGATCTGCTCCAAAAGTAAGTCCTCCTACTCCGGCTATATTTGAATCTTTAATTGCATCAAATACCAGATTGCCGATTAAAAACATACCCCGCGGGTTAAGAGTAACAGGCTTGCAGTTAATATAAAAATTACTCATCTTTCCTGATGCAAGTTTAAACACCGGCTCTTTGGTGTATTGAAATGATTTACGGCACAAAAGGTCAATAAGCTCTTTTTTCATAATAAATAAAAATCCTCTAAAATGTTTAAAAGTTAGAGCCCCATGCATAACATCCGCGCTGAAGCTTTAGGTAAATACTTATTAAAATATCAATAAAATGTTGATTTTAATCTGTTCTTCAGGGTATAAAAAAGCCCCCGCCGAAACGGAAGAAGCTTTTATGGGGACTCGGCAGAGGCTTTGAGTAAGGAAAACTCTAATAAAGCATTCCTTCGGACTCGTTTGTTGTATAGCAATTAATTTTAATCAGGTCAATGAAAACCATAATTGCATAAGATTCAAGAGTTCATGAAAAAAAACAATACAAGTCTCAGGTTTATGACTATGGAGCTTATTGAATGGGCAATGGAAACAATGAAAATTATTTAATAAGAATGTTTCATGTTTACAGGCGATATGGAAACAAGACAGCCCTTTTTGATATTAACCTGGATGTGAGAAAAAACGAATTCATATATATAACCGGTCCCAGTGGCGCCGGAAAGACGACTCTTCTTAAACTTCTTTACCTTGGAGAGCCAATGTCCGAAGGTCAAATTATCGTAGATGGTGTTAATCTGGCAAGGATAGCAAAAAACAAAATGCCGCTTCTTCGAAGAAAATTCGGAATAATATTTCAGGAGTTTAAATTAATACCAGCAAAAACCGTATTTGAAAATATTGCTCTTGTTCTGGAAGCAGCCGGAAAACAAAACAGGTTTATACAAAAAAAAGTGGGCAGCATGCTTAGAGCTGTGGGTATGGAAGACAGACAGAACTCTTTCCCACTCAGTCTTTCGGGAGGAGAGCAACAACGTGTTGCAATAGCCAGAGCAATGGCGGGTGATCCGAAGATAATTCTTGCGGATGAGCCGACAGGAAGCCTTGACCCTGATTCTGCAGAACAGGTAATAGAACTTATTAAAGGATTTCATGCCCGAGGCTCAACGATAATTATCACGACTCACGACACCAAACTTATAAAAAAAACAGGCGGCAGAATGATACATTTAAAACAAGGCCGTTTGTGGTTACCATCAAATCAGCGCTGATATGAAACTTCTTTATTTTAAACATGCATTCAATGATATTGTAAAAAGCAGGTTCTTGCATATCGTTGCAATTATAACACTTGCTTTTGCGGTAATTATTACAAGTTCTATTATTCTTTTTTTCAAAAACACAACCGGCATATTTAATATATGGAAAAAAGGAGTAAAGGTAATGGTTTATCTTTCTCCGGAAACTCCCGATGAGGCTATACACGAAATACAAAAGAAGATTTCAGGAATGTATGGCGTTAAGGATGCTATATTCATTTCAAAAGAAGAAGCTCTTAACATACTTAAGCAACAGATGAAAAGACAACCATCGTTGCTTGAAAATCTCAAAGGCAATCCGCTTCCAAATGCATTTGAAATACATTTGATTGAATCTTCGGAAGTATGGGAAAAGATTGAAAGCCTTGTTGCCCATCTTGAATTGATACCACAGGTTGAAGAAGTTGAGTACGGACAAAAGTGGCTGGCCCGATTTTCAGGTATTATCAATATATTCACTTTGTCAGGATATGCCCTTGGAATCCTTTTCTTTATTGCTTCAGTGTTCATAGTTGCAAACACGGTACGTCTTGTTCTTTATGCAAAACGCGATGAAATAGAAATTATGCGTCTTGTCGGAGCATCCGATAGCTTTATTAAAACTCCGCTTTATATTGAATGTATTATACAAGGAGCTGCAGGTGGAATTATCGGTCTTGTTCTGCTTTATATTATTTTTACGTCTTTTATCTCAAATGTTGGCAAGGGCATGACATCAGATCTTATAAATATAAATTTTTTTTCTTTTAGTGCGTTGTCAACAATTTTGATCTGCAGCATGTTTATAGGATGGCTCGGTTGTTTTGTGTCTTTAAAAAATTTTCTGAAAAATTAGAGAAGAACAAGGATATCAGAGACCCGCGGTCAGGGATCAGCTCAAGAATTCAAAAGCTTTTCTTTTTGGCTTTTGGTCTATGTTTCCTATAAAAAAAGTCTGGATACGGTATGTTGTTTAATAGAGTATCGCTTATTAAAACTTCTGCTCTTTGTGCCGCAATATTTTTTCTTGTTTTTCTTGCAGGAGTAAACGGCGGTTCTGTTCCCAAGAAAACAGGATCAAAAGATAAGCCTTCTTCAAAGGATTCAAAAACAAAATTATCCCAAGGCATAGGGAAACTGCAACAGAAGGCAATACTTATTGATAATCAAATCGAGCAAAGCAAAGCTGAAATTGAAAGTATAAAAAAGGAAGAATCACTGGTTTTACACAACCTGAATGAACAGGATATTGCAATTGATAATATAAGAAAGAATATATCTTCTTTAAGAAGAGAACTCGAAGCTGCAAGCAGACAAATAGAAAAAATCAAAGGTGAAATAGAAAATATCGATAATGAAATCAAAGAATCGGAACGCTATATTTCAAAGCGTCTTGTTGCTCTTTATAAACTAAACCGGCTTGGCAGGATACATGTTCTTGCATCTGTGGATTCCATTTATGAAATCATTCAGCGTGAAATGTATTTTGAACGAATCCTTGACAGCGATAAAAAAGAGATTGATAAATTATTTGAAAACAGAAACAGATTATGCCAGTTGCAAATCAATTTAAATGAAAAAAATGCCGGTTATAAATCAGGGGAAAAATCTCTTGAAGAAGAGATTGCAAAGATCTCTTTTGAAAGACAAAAACGTGCACAATTTCTTGATGAAATCCGAAGCAAAAAAACACTTGAGATAGCAGCAGTAAACGCTCTTGAGAATGCTGCAAAACAACTTGATGATGCTATACAAACCCTAAGCGCAGAAAAGAACGGAACTAATTTATTGCAAAATGCTTCCTTTAAGGACCCTGCATCATTTAAAGGGTTGCTTAACCTGCCTGTCAAGGGTAAAATAGTCTCAAGTTTTGGCACTTACCATAATAACAAATATAATACCACCAATTTTAAGAGTGGAATTGATATAGAGTCTGAAATAGGTGAGCCAATAAGATCGGTTATTCCTGGTAAAATAATATACTCCGGATGGTTTAAAGGATATGGAAACATGATTATAGTCGATCATGGCAAAAGTTTTTATACTGTATATGCACATCTTGAAGAAAGTTTTAAATCAAAAGGTGATGTGGTAGAAGCTGATGAAGTAATTGCATCAGCCGGTGACACCGGTTCTTTAGCCGGTTCCGGACTTTATTTCGAAATCAGGCATCATGGGAAACCAATCAATCCTATAAAATGGTTTAAGAAGCAATAAAAGGAGAAAATATGGGCCAGAAAAAAAACAACCATATCAGGCTTTGGGTTATGGTTATAATTGCTGTCGGTTTTTTAACCATAGGCGCAGGTTTTTACCGTAATCTTTCTGCAAATAATGAAGAAACCTATAAGGGATTGAAAATTTTCAGTGATGTTCTTGAAATAATAGAAAATGATTATGTTGATACTGTTGATACAAAAGAACTGGTTCAAAAGGCTATTCAAGGTATGATCAGAGGCCTTGATCCGCATTCTTCGCTTCTTCCACCGGAAGCCCTGGAAGATTTACAGATTGATTCCGAAGGAGAATTTCCCGGCATAGGTATTCATATAACACTTTTAAATGATCTTGTTACGGTTATTTCCCCCATTGAAGGAACACCTGCTTTTAAAGCCGGCATAAAAGCAAAGGATAAAATTATCAAGATAGATGGAGTTACTCCCAAAGATTTAAGGGATGCCGTAAGCAAAATGAGAGGCCCGAAAGGCACATCTGTTGTTGTAACTATATTTCGTGAAGGAGCTACAGACCCAATCGATTTTACCCTTGTGCGCGATATAATTCCTGTAAAAAGCATCAAATCCATATCAATCAAACCCGGATATGGCTATATATGGATTACCAACTTTACAGGAAATACTACAGAGGATTTTATAAAAGCTCTTGATAAACTTGAGTCGGATTCCGTTCCCTTAAAAGGTCTTATACTTGACCTTCGTGATAATGGAGGCGGTCTTTTAAAACAGGCTTTAAATATTTCCGATGTTTTTCTTGAAAAAGGAAAGATTTTATCAATCGAGGGAAGACATAAGAAGAATTCAAGAGTTTTTAAAGCTCATGCCGATAAGATAAAGCGTACTTACCCTATAATTGTTCTTGTTAATGGTGGAAGTGCAAGTGCTGCTGAAATTGTTGCCGGGGCATTACAGGATCATAAAAGGGCGCTGATATTAGGGACAACTTCATTCGGAAAAGGATCTGTGCAGAGTGTTGAACCTTTAAGAGATGGCTATGCTCTCAAGCTGACAATAGCCAGATACTACACCCCAAGTGGCCGATCTATACAAGCTAAAGGAATTGAGCCGGATGTTGTACTACGGCATAAAACAATTGGTGATGAAAGTACTTATGATGATGGAGGCATGCTGAAAGAAAAGGATTTAAAAAATCACCTTAATGCAAATCCTGATGAAGAAAAAAATGATGGAGAATCCGATTCGAATATTATAAAAGATAAAGACCCGGAAACGAAAAAGGGTAAAGATAAAAAAGACGGCAGAAAGAAAACAAAAATGCGCGACTTTGATTACAGGCTTGGCCCACTTACTATAGAAGGTCTCCAGTCCGATAATCAGGTGATGCATGCGCTTGAGATTTTATTAAGTTATGAAATATTCAAGGATAGATTGAATAATACTGCGGATTGAATAATCTAAATATAATAATATAGTGTCTAAATACTGTACGGTGCATTGTTTTAAATTATGGCTAAAAGAAAAAAAGAAAAAAAGAAAAAAAAGGGATCGAAAAAAGTAAAAAATTTAAGATTTAATATTTTAAAAGCTTGTGCAGGTTTATTTGTTTTACTGTTTTTAGTGGTTGGGGTTGGTTTTTTATATAATTACTATATTTCAAGACATAAGCCTATTCCTATTCCCGTAAAACAAACGGCTCCTTTGAAAATAAAAATACAAAAGAAAAAAACCGTATCAAAACCGCCTGTTTTTGAAGTTTACCCGAAAGAAGAAAGACAATATATAAAAATTAAACCAAAGGGCAAAGCAATTCCTGACCGCCATTTGCCTAATGTGGCAATAATCATAGATGATGTTGGATATCATCCTGATCTTGAAAATAAATTCCTGCAACTTGATGCTATCTTTACCTTTTCGGTATTACCTTTCAGTCCGCACAAAAAAAGCATAATTAAAGCAGCACAAAAAAAAGGAAGGGAAATAATGCTCCACCTTCCAATGGAGCCGAAAGAATTCCCGGCAATTTCTCCAGGTCCCGGCGCTCTGCTTACAACCATGAATCCCGACCAGCTTATAAACCAGCTTAATAAAGATATTGATGATGTTCCTTTTATCAAAGGCGTAAATAATCATATGGGCTCAAAAATGACGGCCTCAGATACTCAGATGTATCAGATTGTATCGGTTCTTAAACAAAGGGGGCTTTATTTCATTGACAGCAGAACAGCACCAAAAACTTATGGCAAAGAATCGGCAAAGCTATTTAAAATATCTTTCGCCGAGAGGGATGTATTTATAGATCATAAACAGGACAAAGAATTTATAAGAAAACAGATCCATGAACTTATTAATATAGCCAACAGGCATGGCGAAGCTGTTGCAATAATACATCCGTATCCTATAACATATGAGGTAATTTCAGAAATGCTTCCTTATATGAAGAAAAAAATAAACCTTGTACCTGCTTCAGCAATTGTTAAAGATTTAAGTTGAACTTAATACAAGCAAACAGCTCCGGGAAAGACTTATGAATATAATTAAAACTGATCTTGAAGATGTTATTTTAATAGAGCCACCTGTTTTTTCAGACAACAGAGGGTATTTTACAGAAGTATACAAGAAGAGCGTATATGATCCTCTTGGTATAGACAGAAATTTTGTGCAGGATAACCTTTCCTGTTCTTCAAAAGATGTATTAAGAGGTTTGCACTATCAGATAAAACAAAAACAGGCAAAACTGGTTCAGGTTATTAAAGGGGAAGTATTTGATGTAGCTGTTGATCTAAGGCCACATTCAAAAACTTTCGGCAAATGGGAAAGTTTTATTCTTTCGGACAAAAACAACCGCCGCCTTTTTATACCTGAAGATTTCGCCCACGGTTTCTGTGTTTTAAGCGATACAGCTTATCTTTTATACAAGTGCTCTGAGTATTATGCCCCTGGTGATGAAGGAGGCATAATTTGGTGCGATGATATATTAAATATAAAATGGCCTGTAAAAAACCCCATAATATCGGAAAAGGACAAACAACTTCCCTCCTTTTCTAAAGTTTTCGGTAAAATAAAATGAAAATACTTGTAATAGGGTCACAAGGACAGCTGGGATGGGATTTGTTAAAAGAAGCTAAATCATTCGGTTTTGAAGCTACAGGTTTTGATCTTCCGCAAATCGACATAAGCATCAAATCGGATGTAGAAAAAATTATAAACGATTTTAATCCAACTATTGTTGTAAATGCAGCGGCTTACACAAATGTGGATAAAGCTGAAGAAGAAAGCAAAGTCTGTTTTGCAGCAAACTGTTTTGGTCCGGAAAACATTGCTGCCGTTTGCAATAGTCTTTCAATTCCGCTGATTCATATTTCAACCGATTATGTTTTTGATGGAAGCGCAAATACTCCTTACACTGAAACAGATAAGATATCCCCGATAAGTGTATATGGTAAAAGCAAGGCAGAAGGCGAAATTTTGGTAAGAAATACTATAGAAAAGCATATAATAATAAGAACTTCATGGCTTTACGGCATACACGGAAATAATTTTGTTAAAACTATTTTAAGACTTGGAAAAGATAAAGAAGTAATCAGTGTTGTATCCGATCAGTATGGCTCCCCGACTTTTGCCACTGATCTTGCAAATGCTGTATTAACTGTTTCTTCTCAGGTCAAAAACGGTAACAGCAATATCTGGGGAACTTACAATTTTTGCGGCGCAGGAATAACCACCTGGCATGAATTTGCAGAAAAGATAATAGAAGAAGCAAAACAATACATGCAAATAAAAACAACCATGGTAAAACCGATTGCATCAAAAGATTATCCTGTAAAAGCCGAAAGGCCTTCTTATTCTGCTCTTGATTGCAGTCTGATTAAAAGGCAATTCGGGATATCTCCGAAACCCTGGCAGGAAAGCCTGAAAGCCTCAATAAAAATAATTTGCAGTAATACATGAAAGAATTTTCTGCCACGGCTAAAGCCCATGTCTAATAAGGTAAACAAAAAAATTGAACTCCTTGCCCCGGCCGGGAATTTTGAAAAGCTTGAAATTGCCATCCATTACGGTGCTGATGCGATTTATCTGGCAGGAAAAGACTTTTCTTTAAGAAATTTTTCAGGAAATTTTACAATTGATGAACTAAACGAAGCTGTTCGGTTTGCCGGCAAAGCCGGGGTAAAAGTGTATGTTGCATGCAATATATTTTCAAGAAACAACGAGCAAAAAGCCATAAAAGATTATTTAAAGAGCCTTTCAGAAATTGCACCTGATGCAGTAATTATTGCAGATCCCGGCATATTGCTTGAGGCAAAAAACATAATGCCTGATATGCCTATACATTTAAGCACACAGGCAAACACCACAAGTTACAAGGCAGCTTTGTTCTGGAAAAATATTGGTGTTACAAGAATAAATACGGCCCGTGAGCTTTCTTTAAAAGAAATCAAAGAAATAGCTTCATTGGGTGAAGTTGAAATAGAAGCTTTTGTTCACGGTGCAATGTGCATATCATATTCGGGGCGCTGTTTGTTAAGCAATTTTATGGAAAACCGTGACAGCAATCATGGCATGTGCTGCCATCCGTGCAGATTTAGCTATGCGGTTGTTGAACAGACACGACCCGGCGAATATATGCCAATTGGAGAAGACAGCCGTGGCACATATATCTTTAACTCAAAAGATTTGTGTATGATCGGCCACATTCCTGAAATGATAGATGCAGGCATATCTTCTTTAAAGATTGAAGGCCGCATGAAGGGAATAAACTATCTTGCTTCAACAGTCAGGGTTTACAGGGAAGCTATCGACTCATGGTATGAATCTCCGGCAGAATTTGAAGTAAAAGAAGAATGGATAAAAGAGCTTGGCAGAATAAGCAACAGAGGATACTGCACAGGATTCTACTTTGGTAATACGAGAGAAACTGTGCCGAACTATCTTGATATAAAGCCTGCTACCAAACGCACATTTATAGGTAAAGTCATTGGATCTGAAAATGGAAATATGGCAATTATTCAAGTGCGAAACAAATTATTTTTAAACGACAAGGTTGATATACTGTGCATTAAAGGCCCGGCAAAACATGATACAATAAGAAGAATAACGGATACAAATGGGCAACAACTTGATTTTGCCCAGCCCGGAAGTATTGTAAGCATACTGTTTGACAATAAATGTAAAATAAATGATCTTGTAAGAAAGATAGAACTATAACCATTGGAGGGAAAATATGAGAGGTTACATCCAGGTATATACCGGAAACGGGAAAGGAAAGACAACAGCGGCATTGGGCCTGTCAATTAGAGCTGCGGGAGCCGGCCTGAAGGTTTATATTGCTCAATTTATCAAGATGGGCCTTTACAGCGAAATAAAAGCCCTTGAAAAATTTTCCGGTCAGATAACAGTAGAACAATTCGGACTTGGGCGATTTATTAAAGGCAAACCTTCTAAAGAAGATATTGAAGCAGCCCATAAAGGAATTGCAAAAATAAAGAACTTAATGAATTCATCTAAATACGACATTATAGTTCTTGAAGAAGCAAATTCAGCTTCTTCATGCGGCGTTATATCTGTTGAAGACATCCTTGATATTATAGCATTAAAACCTGATAATGTTGAACTTGTCATAACAGGCCGGGGAGCCGATCCAAAAGTAATTGAAAAAGCCGACCTTGTTACGGAAATGAAAGAAATCAAACATTACTATAATAATGGGGTACAGGCGAGAGTTGGAATAGAAAAGTAATAAAAAACAGGGCATATGTCTATGAACAAAAAGATCACGATAATAGCTGTTTCTTTCATCATCATTATTAATTCTCTCATTTTTGTCTTTGCTAGTAATAAATCAAAAACTCCTCACAGGATAGACGAAAAGGTTTTGACTGTTATTGCCGGACAACTTTCGGAAGGAGAAGTTCTTGGCAATATCCTGGCAAAACAGGGTGTAGAGCTATTAGATGTTAGTTTAATAACAAATACGTTGAATAAGATTTTTAATCTTAGAAAATGTAATGTAGGGGACAAATGGAAACTTTATCTTGATAGTAAAGGTAATTTTAATAAATTCGAATATTATGACGGGCCCATGGAATTTTATGTAGTGGAACCGGATATTAATAATAACACATTTATTGCTTCAACACATGAAATAAAAGCGAAAAAAATAATAAGAGGAACCCGGGGGAAAATAAAAAATTCATTGTATCAAAGCATGACTTCTTTAAATGTTCATCCTGAAATGGTTGTGCAATTTGCTGAAATTTTTGCTTCTACAATAGATTTTTTTACTGACTGCCGCCCGGATGACGAATTCAGCATTCTGTGGGATTCCTATGTTGATAAAGATGGGGTTGTTTTAAAAGATATAAATATATTGGCTGCTTCCTATACAAGATCAGGATATACACATAATGCCTTTTATTATAAAACGCCTGATGGAAACGGTAACTATTATGATGAAAACGGGGACAGTGTTGAAGCGGTATTTTTAAAAGCTCCCCTTAACTACAGAAGAATATCTTCCTATTTTACCCGCAAAAGATATCATCCCATATTAAAAAAATACCGCCCTCATCTTGGGATTGACTACGCAGCACCAAGGGGTACCCCTATTTCTGCCATAGGTGACGGTGTCATTACTGCGGCTGGAAGAAGAAGAGATGGGCTTGGCACAACGATAATAATAAAGCATCCCAATAACCACAAATCCTGGTATGGACATTTGTCCAAAATAGCAAAAGGAGTTTTACGGGGTTCCCGTGTAAAAAAAGGCCAGGTTATAGGATATGTGGGAGCAACGGGTCTTGCTACCGGCCCTCATCTTGACTTCCGTTTGCAGAATGGCAAAACGTTTGTTAATTTTCTTGCGCTGAAGATGCCTCCTTCTCATCCTCTACCGGAGAAGTATCAAAAAAATTTCGAGGTCGCAAAAAATATGCTTATGGAAACAACAGACAATCTAAAACCTGGAGAAATTACTTTTTTTCAGAATAAAAAGGCAAGAAAACTGTATTCGCTGTATTGAGATATGTATAGTACTAAAGTTCCGTCAAGCTTTCATCAGTATTCCTCTAAGGTCAAATAGATGACAAAGCGCTGTAAAAGCCAGCGAATGACGAAATCTACCCAAGGCAATCTCTTGCCCTATCTCCTTTATACTCATAACGCCAACTGCCACATGCTCACCATCATCAAGCTCAGGGAGCATTGTCTGCTTCACGTTTCTTGCCACCCAATGATGACAGCGGTTATCCAAAAATGCCGGGTTGGGCTCCACATATCCTAAATACTCCCATTCTTCACTCGTGTAACCCGTTTCTTCTTTCAACTCTCGGATAGCCGCTTCTTTTGATGTTTCTCCTGATTCAACGATTCCTGCGGGAAGCTCAGTTGTTGTTTCACCGGTTCCAAAACGATGCTGATAGACAATCACTAATTTATTCTCCGGGGTCAGCGCTATCACATTTACCCAATCAGAAGATTCGAGGACTGTGGCTTTTACCGTATGAGCATTCCTTGGGTTTCTCATCCAATCAAATCTTACACGAAAAAGCTTCAGGTCAGGTCCTGTCTCAGTTTGAATGCATTCCCAATCTGTTTGTTTTTTATCGCTCATAAGTATTCTCCAAAGTTTCGGTAAACAATTAAGTTCCGTTAGATTTTTAACGATCCATCAGCACCTGCATATCGCTCTTGATGAAATCTTCTCCGATATATGTACTTCCGCCCATGGCTTTTATCATGGAAAGTCCATCCAGCAAGGGGTTGATGCCCAAATTGACTATCTTTGAGGCTTTTTCCACTTTGTCTCTCTGAGCAATAGCCATCCAGCTTATACCCCAGGAGATTAATTTGCGGGTCTTGATAATCATTTCTTCGGTGTTTAAATAAAAGATCTGGTTGTTTTCAGCAGTCATCTCCTTTCCAAGGGCTTTAAAGTTGGAGTTGCTGCCAAGACTTTTTTTATCAGGTGCATCTATCATACTTTTAAGCAGGTTGCGGTTGATAGTCAGGGCAAAATATTCTTCTATAAAAGTATAAGCCGGGCTCATATTAGCTCCGGTTGGCAGCATGACGTATTTAACATCGGTTTTCCGGTAAGTCTCATGCTGTATAGGCATATTTAATTTCTTGATTTGTTGTTTGATCAATTGATTGATAACATCGGGTTGTTTTACTTCGATAAACAAAGCAAGTTCAGGATAGGGAAACGGCCCATCCATATTGATATCTTTGATCAGCATTCCAGCCTGAGTACCGAAAGCATCCAGAAGAGATTCTATTTCCATACCTGTTTCCTTAACAAAGCTTTGCTTTATCTTTGCCACGGCTTCAGATGTTATTTCCGGATGATGCTGAATCTCATCCCAATAGACTTTCAGATCAAAGGTGTTCTGCCAGTTATAGATCAATGAATCAACCGGAATATACTTTAAAATGTGGTTGGCAGCAGGATCAATATCGGTAATAGTTTTTAGCCTGTGAGACAACTTTGTTCTGTCAATTCCTGCAATTATTTTTGAACGTACCAGGGGGCTGCCGTCATCATATTGTACAAAATTAATGGTCTCAATTCCCTGTAAATTCTCAAACTGGGTTACAAGCTTTCTCGCACCTGGATCAGTATCTGCCTTGTGGCTGACAGCCTCCCGGAAAAAGGTAATAAAATGATCGGCATTTGCAAAGGCAAGAAAATCTGTCTGGCCTGACTTATAAAGATCGGCACAATGGCGTTGATAGATCTCGGCCTGTAATAAAGAAGTACTATCATCTAATGACTGTTTAAGGCAGCGTTTTACAGGCGCTATTGAAAAACCGGCTATCATCAGTCCTTTAGTCAATGCATAGTAAACCGGCCGACCGTTTTTCAGAAAGAACTCGCTTATCTCCCATTGTTGATATTTTTGGGTTTTCACGGAAAGTGTTGAGCCAAACATGCTGGCAAAGCTCTCTATAATTTTAACAGACTGTTTGGGCCTTGCCACCAATACTATCGAATCAAGGAGGGTTTCAGGATCAACGGATTCCAGTTGCCGGGGGTCAAGATTTATATTTAACATTGCAAAAGAAACATCCTGACCAAAAAAGGCATCAAACCAGGTACTGTTAACAGCGGTTTTAAAGTTTCCCACGGCATGTGTGATCTCTGTACGCTGCTTAGGCGGTATCTCCATAGCAGCCATAAGCTGCGGCAAATCAATACCGCCAAGAGACTGCCCCATGCGACCTTTCCTGAATCGTTCGATCTGCTTTTTCAGTTCGCACACCCTGATCATGCCTAAAGTATCTTTTGGCAGCACAGCTTCAATGGCAGTTTGCCGGGCAAGTGGTTTATAGAAGTAATAATAGGCCCCGGCTGAAATCACCAGAGCAATAATCACCAACACAATAATTGTTTTTCGCATAAAGACCTCTTCTCTAAAAGTTAATATCCTGTTTCCAAATGCCGGAAAAGTCTATGGGGTTTTGTGGGGCATATTGTTTAGGGGCGTATTGCAATACGCCCCTACGATTATGTATCGTGTCCATCGTATGATCATGCATCGTACCAATATGATTTATTTTAATGATTCTTTGTTCATAACACAATACCCTCGTAGGGCGGCATTTTATATGCCGCCATGTGACGGCAACTTCCATCATCTAACTACCATCTTGAGTTACGCCACAGACATCATTTTGGCGGGGTGTGAAACCCCGCCCTACGCAAGCAAAAAGTCCAATCCCCGAAATTCCACTCCGTTGCGTTCATTCATACGCCGCCGGCTTCGCTTCGTCGGCTATTCACTCTCTGCACTCCGCTAAAAAATTTTGCCAAGGGTCCAAGGGCTCAAGTGTCAATGGAAACGGACCTGGAGAGGCGGAAGCCTATACCGTTGTATCGGTCGTCAGGTGGGATGCTGCTACGAAAAGACATCCGGCATCGGAGCGCATAGTCGCCCCAACTGCCGCCGCGTACCACGCGACTAGAGCCTGTTGGATGACCAATTGGATCTTTCACAGGATCAGAAGGATAATCACCTTTCCAGTCCTGGCACCATTCCCAAACATTACCAAGCATATCGTACAGTCCCAATTTATTAGGATCTTTTTGGCCAACCCCGTGGGTTTCATCTTCAGAGTTATTAGCATACCAAGCAATTTTGTCTATGTTGTCTTCATATCTATCCCTTTTAGTCCCTACCCGACAAGCATATTCCCATTCCGCTTCAGTAGGTAGACGAAAACCGTTTGCATCATTAATCCTCTTTACGCTTTTCCCATTGATTTCATAGGCAGACTTATATCCTGTTTTATCGGAAAGACTGTTACAAAATTCCACAGCATCAAACCATGATAAACTCTCCACTGGTTTATCAACCCCCCTAAAATGACTGGGGTTTTTACCGGTCACTTTATAATACAATAACTGTGTTACAGGATACTTGTCTATTTCAAAATCACTCACAGTTGTTTCGACTTCCCCTTCTTTTTCATCGCCCATAGTAAATGTACCACCTGGAATCTTTACCATTCTTCCATTTAATTCATCTTTTAAAGAAGTTTCCTGTGCCTCATAATTTATAGCCTTTGCCCTTGTTTCCGGATTTAAGGCAGGCGCAAGCATAAACACATATCGAGTTACTTCCTCCTGATTCTCAAACCCTTTATCATGAAACGTACCCCTTTCCTCACATCTTAAGATGACTTCAAGTTTTGAAAAGTGCCGCTCTTCCAACCATCGATCAACTATCGGGATATCGGTTTTGGTCGGCTTATAAGGCTGTTCCCTGCTCTCTTCAATTTTCTCTTTTTTTGTTTCTACAAGTTGCCGGATTATTTTCTGAAGCTTTATAAGGTGATGCGGGTAATTTTCAAGTTGACGATAAAGATTTGGAAGCAAAAATGCAATCAAACTCATTTTTATGAGGAGTTCCGGGAGAAAAGGTTCACAATCCTCTACTTGCTTGCGGTCCGCCACCCACATGGAAAAGGAAATGGCATTTATGAATCGTTTTAAAGTTCGGGGATTATTGCCAAGTGTCTCAAGTATCGTTTTAATAAATGGTTGTGCATCTTTTAAGTCATTCATTAAAGATGTGATATGACTTAAAAGGTGTTTTGGATCTGCCGGTGGCATCGCAACAGGAAACTGAACTATCTTATCCAGATAGTCTTTTTCTATATCCGGCAAATCTTCGCGGTTTGTAAGGTATAGTTCCCTGTAACGCACGCGAATACCCCGTTCTATTACTTCCCTGGCAACACCGATCACAAATACAAAATTCGGTAAATCCAAAAGCACCTTTAAGCCCTCAAGCAACTGGACAGCCTTTTCGGGCAGACAACGATCCAGATCATCGATAAATACTACGATCTTTGTACCGAACTCCTCAGCAGCTTTCTGTAGTTCCTGAAGAAGATTATAATAAAGACTCTCGTATTCCTGAACAGAATCCAAAATACCGGCTTCTTTCTCTTTATTATCAATTTCCTTTTCAGCTCTTCGCGATTCATCAATCATATCTTTAAATTTAAACTTCGACTTAAGAAGCAACGGAATTTTGATTTCACCTTCTAAGCCATAGGCAAGGGCAATTGGCACCTTTGTGAGTTTTTTTAAAAAAACTGAGACTTTTTTAGAAAATTCCCCTTTATCACCTTTTTGTCTTTCATGAACCCGTTTTAATGAAGCGGCCAAGGTATGAAAAAACGGAATAATCAGGTGCTCCTCACCTGCAAACTGCCAGGGATTAAACCAGACGGTCAGTATCCGGCATTCACTGTCAGTGGCATCAGCGCACAAAGCCTTTTCGATCAGCTTTAACATACTGGTTTTCCCCGAACCCCATTGACCATAGACACCAATTGTAAAAGAACCACTGGATTCTACGGAACGTATCATCTGGACCAACCCATCACAATGTTCCTGATGTCCGATCCGGTCTTCTTCTGCTATACTATCCGGCACAACTAACATGGGTGTATGGGTTTCTCTTTTTGAGGGCTTTTTGGAGACCATCTGATTCTCCTTATAGATTTTTAAATGAATAATCGGCTAAACCACAAATATAAAAATCTTTTTATACAATATTTGTATATAAAATAAGTAATTGCTCGTCAAGGAATTTGAGATTTAATTAATCGGAACAAGCTGATATATGTATTTACCATAATACTCCAAACCATATAGACATTTGTATAGACATTAAAACCGAAAAGTTTGATAATATGCTTGTGGATGAGCTGATTATATTTACAGATGGAAGTGTGAATACTAAGTCAAAGATTGGATATGGGGCTTACCTCGCTGTATCTGAACCTGGACTTTCGTTGGATGCTTTGAGAAAGCAAGTGAAAGTGAAGCGCTTTGATCATACTTCTTCAACGAATCTTGAATTACAAACTCTATTATGGGCGCTAAACGATATTCAGGTAATGGGGAACAAGGTAATTATATATACGGATTCCCAAAACATCATGGGTTTGCCGGGAAGGCGTGAGCGCTTAGAAAAAAACAATTATTGTTCAAAGAAAAACAGGCGTATAAATAATTATGAGCTTTATCAGAAATTTTATAGAATGACTGATCAAATAAATTGTAAATTTGTTAAAGTGCATGGACATCAGGCATCAAATAAAAAAGATGATACAGACAGGCTTTTTACACTTGTGGATAAAGCTTCAAGGAATGCGTTGAGAAAAGATGTCGGGGAGCATTCAATTTGAAACGGGCTCTCTTGCAATAAATAGATTTTTTATGATAGTATTGTACAAATTATATTTTTAGGAAATAGAGGAAATGTTGTATGAACGGAAATAACCGCGCTAATATAAAAGTGGGTGCGCATGTAAAAGTTGTGCAAAAACAGGATCAGCGTACAGGCAATCTGACTGAAGGTATTGTGAAGAATATTCTTACAAAATCAGGTACCCATCCGCATGGGATAAAGGTACGCCTTGAAAGCGGTATAGTAGGACGGGTTAAAGAAATTACCTGAGCCATTTACAAAACGTCTCATCTTGGCTGTTGACGGGCAAGCAAAACACCCTGGAAGCCTGGTTAACTGCCGCATTGCGGCTAAATTGAACCAAATGATGCAGAGGAGGTCATACCTACTATGAAGACAATAAAACAAGTTCTTGTTTTGACAATCAGTATTGCCTTGGTGCTGGTGGCTGTGCAAAACACAGCTCCCATCCAGGCTCGATTCCTTTGGTTTACCACAGAAATGCCGGTAATACTACTGCTGTTTCTTACGGCTGCAGGAGGTTTTATATTAGGGTTAATTGTGTCGCTACTCGCTAAAAGCGGCACTAAACTTAAATCGTAAAATAAAAGGAGAATATTATGTCTATTATGCTACCCGATCTTCCTTACAAAAAAGATGCGCTTGAACCATATATCAGTTCGGAAACTTTGGATTTTCATTATGGAAAACACCATAATGCTTATGTTACAAACCTCAACAAGCTTATTGAGGGTACTGATCTGGCCGGCAAGACATTAGAGGATATCATTAAAACAACTGCAAATACTAGTGACAAAATCGGTATTTTTAACAATGCCGCTCAGGTCTTAAACCATACCTTTTACTGGCAATCCATGAAACCGGATTGTGGTGGCTTACCTACAGGAAAGATCGCAGAAAAAATCAACTCCGATTTTGGAAGCTACGACAACTTTATTAAAGAGCTAAAGAATGCCGGTCTTACACAATTTGGCAGCGGATGGGCATGGCTGGTCTTGAAAGATAACAAGTTGGAGGTTATGAAAACATCAAACGCTGATACTCCTATAGCTCACGGTTTAAAGCCATTATTGACGGTGGACGTATGGGAACATGCTTATTATCTTGATTATCAAAACAAACGTAATGAATACCTTGACGCATTCATCGAAAACTTTATCAACTGGGATTTTGTCAATTCTAATCTCGCTTAATAGATAGTTACAAAACTGATGGCAACATTGAGGAGGCCTGCTGCTAATGGATGACAGTATAATATGTTTTACCCTTGGATTATCACAAACGGATATACAGGCCGGAATGGCGGCCTTTGCTGAAATGGCACAGGGATCAAATGCACTGGAAGTAATTCCTGTCACAGAAGATTTGTTTACCAAAACTGTAGGCGATGTGATCGAAGAAAAGGTTAAGACATTAACTGAAAACAAAGCAGCAAAGCCTTCTGCCGATTGCAACCGCAAAACTCCCGCATCCGGCAATTACCGTATGGTACTGATAAATTCTGAAGATAAAGAGCAAGTAATACAGATCCTAAGAAGTTATAAACAGGTGTTGCCCGATCCGCAGGATGTGATTATTGCTATGATCACAGAAACAGCCCGAACATGGAATTTTCTGGAATATCTTATGCACCTTGATAAAGAACACGAATACAGAAAAACCCACCCTCCTCAAAATGACCCGGATATGAAACGGATGTAAAATCTTTCTTTTTTATTCTATTCGAAATAAATAATAAATTCCATATCCGGCGTTTTATTATATGAAGCAGGTTTGTCTTTCCAGAACCAGACAACAGCCTTGGCCGGCCAGCCAGTGATACTGATATCATCTGTTGGCGGGGTGCTTGGACTAACATTATTGCATCCTCCCGGATACCCACAACTGCCTCCTCTGTGTATATAATGTTTTATAGCAACAGGCGCATTGGGTTGGATGTCTTTTGAGATATTAGTTGAATTATCATATGACACATATACGTATTTGAGGTTAAAGTCCCTGGCATTGTAAAATAAAAAGCTGAATTTTTGTTTATAGCTAAGTTGAGCGCATTCTTTACTATAGTGTACTTCCGCTTTCTTAAGCGCAGGATACCATCGCAGATCATAAGGTTCACAATAAACCGGAAATTTATCGCTTCCCAGTTCTTCTTCGGGCACAACCGCCATATTCCATGATATTATTAAGTCAGGTACTGCCAGAAGATATGGATTAAGTATGGAAACTGACTGCATTGAAGGGCCTTCAATACTGTCATTACCACGGCCATAGGAAGCTCCCATAGTTCCCCACCATGGTCTGCCATCTTCAATCTGACCAAAAACTGTCCGTGAAGGAATATAGTCGCCTTCAATGAGTTCCGGATATTGATAAACGGCATCTGTCCTAAGATCGTACACTTCCGATTTGGACATAAAATCCAGATCCATAACAGAATTCAGATTTATATCTATTTCTTCTTCTGATGCAAAGTCGCCAATAGCAAGCTGATTTGCGGTTTTCTGAATATTAGCAAGTTCATTTTTACTTGCAGCAGGTGTATTTTGAATTACAGCAGAAACTGATTCTTGTTCGGCCGGATGCTTCCGTAGTAACGGGTAGGCAATTACCGCCAATACAACAAGAGCGATAAATAATATTAAAGTAACAATGCTCATACCGCTTTGGCCAGACGATTCAACTCGCTTTGCATTTGTTTTTAAAGGACATATATCCATATTATCATCTCTCACTAAAAGGCAATCCACATAAATTCAGGCTTAAAGAGCCACTTTCAAAACGTTTCAGTTTGGTCAAGGTCAAGGCGGATGAAAATTTTGTATATAATATTTTTTTCATCTCTACATCTCCCGACATTTTATTCTTTTCTTTTTACCAAGGCATCTTTAATATCTTGCAACTCTTTTAATAACTTTTTTGTGGTTATGTTATTTTTATACGCCATTATAATCAATTTTACAGAAACAAGAAACACACCTGCTTCTAAAAGCAGATCGTGAGTAAGACCTTTGGTAAACAATGCCAATACAAAAAGCACAAAAGTAATCGCTATAATCACTGAAGATCCGACATCAAAATGTTCTCTCATTTCTTATTAACCTTTTCCATATATATAATTTCTATATGGTCACAATCATAACCACCCGTTTTATAGATATTATAACCTAATTTTTTATAAAGATGTATATTATTATCGCTTTTAGAACCTACAAAAAGCTCAAATCTTTTTGGGGTAAAATGCTTTTCAATTTCTTTCATCAAAGCTGCTCCGATGCCTTGATTTTGCATATCAGGAAGAACTGCCAGCTTGCCGACAAAACAAGTCCCATCTTCTTCATATGCTCTCACAGTGCCGATAATTTGTTTTTCAGAAACAGCTTTTAATATTATATATGTTTTGAATTGTTCTTTTATTTCAGCAATTGTCTGTTTAAGTGGAGGTATATTATAATCATTGTAGCGTTTGGCCTCAATTTGATAAGCCAACTTCTGCAATCTCAAGACTTCTTCTGCATCAGTAATTTTTGCTTGTATGATTGCCATATAAATAGCCCGGACTAACTCAACTGTTTTGTTCGGCATTTTCAGTTTGCCATTTCATTTGCAGTTTTCTTTGATTAACAGAGCAATCTCGAAGATAAAGGTTTATTAAGTTTTGGTAAGGAATGCCCAAATCTTCCGACATAGACTTGAAATATGAAATGGTATCACGGTCAAGCCGAATAGTTACCGGTTGTTTTAAATGTTTTATATAGGGATTTTTACGGCCCTTCATTTTGGAAAAATCATAATGGTCTCTCATTTTCTGTATCTCCAATAATCTTTTTCTTCATCGCCATCCGCTTTTCTGGCAGATATAATTCTAAACTTTTTAATTTTAGCCTTTTCTTTCTGTTTATTCCATTAAAAACGTAGCTCAGCTATATGTACATTTTACTTATAATTATGAAAATGTAAAGATTGAAGATTCACAGTTGAAGCAACGGAATTAGGACTCGTTTTTGCGGTACAAGTTTAATCCGAACATGCCGGTTTTCTTTTCCCATTATCTTCCAAAATTCACTTTATAACTAGTGCCCATCCATAAACGGCATCTTGCGACCCATATCTGCGTTCTCGCATTTTTGAAATACTCGACGTAAGACCATTACGCCTGCGTTTTCAAAAATGCTGCGGCCTTGATCTGAACCGCAATCTACCATTTCTGGATGGACACTAACGATCAGATTCATTAAAAATATCATTATAGAATCGCATATATAGAAAAATTAATATTTGTAAAAACAGGACAATATGAGTTATAGTTTTATAAAAGTGATTTTTGAGCAACAGTTTTTAAATGTCTTTGAACCAAACAAATGCAATAGAAAGGGGAAGGTAACTATGCAAAGAGAAGCTATGAGCGATGTTCAGTTGTCTGAGGGCTTAAACCATGATGTTGACATGCCACAAGGTGACTATATGGAAGATTTTGCTCAACTTGTTATAGCAGAGTCAGAGGATTATGACCTTTGCTTCGTACCTAATTTATGGCATGTCGGCGGAGGAAAGAGCGGCTATTGGCAAGTGGATAAAGCATTGATGATCCAGACAACTTTTATGATGATCCCCAAAAACAAACGTGGCAAAATGCATAACAACGAATTTATCAGCAACCGCTTAGACCCCAAAGATTGGGTCGACACAGATTTTTCAATCAAGCAGGTCGGAGATTCGATAGTCTGGAAAACACAAAAAATGGAATTTATTTCCCGGCCTCCCTTTTGGGAAATTAAGGGCGATCACATGGGCATTCAGTACAATATGCTTTTTGGAGGTATTGGCAAAGCAATAAGAAGTGGCGGCCTTTGGGAGGACTTGCCTAAAACGCTTCGCGCCGGTTATGACCATTTCTGTTGGGTTGAAGGTGATATTACTGTCGGAGGCAAGAAACATGTTCTAAAAAATGCTTACGGGCTTCATGAAAGATTAACATTCGGAAAAACATATGACCCGGTTACATCAATGCGTAAACCATACAACTGGGTTTTGGGCATGAATGACAAATATCGTATATACTTCTTCGTTTTACCGGGAGAGGAAAAAATAGGGCAAGGTCAAATCTCTATCAATGATGAAAAGCTTGCATTCGGCTTGGGAGATATTTCGGTAAAGGATATGGAAATGTGGATAGATCCGCTTACAGGGATGCAGGTTCCATCCAGATGGGAATTCAAGCTGAACTCTAAAGATGGTAAAGTAGACCTGGAAATTGCAGCGGGAGGAAGAAGCATATTTACTGTAGCATCACACACAGGAACTACGGTTCGCTATGCATATTCATGTTTAATCAACGGCCAGGCAATTTTTGCAGATGGCCGCAAAGCTGATATCAATGATGTCATGGCGTATATGGAATGGGGAAAATCGGCTTTCCCACTTCAGGCCGGTATTTAATTAGCACATAGATGTTGCGTATGAAAATATAGTTTATAGCGGTATTTTAAATTCTCAATTACTTCGCTTTATAGCGATCAGACTCATTAAAAAAAGTAATGTCTGCATATCCGGCATAGATTTTTCCCGAATGCTTTGTGTTTTCAGGAATGAAGTAAATATCACCCTTACTATACTCTTTTTTGGCTCCATCTATTATCAATTCAATTTTCCCACTAAGAACAAATCCTACCTGGGCAGCATGAGAGTGCTCAGGTAGGTCAGCATCCTTTTCAAATTGCATAAATATCAACTGATGATTAGAAGCCTGCGATAAATACGCCTTGATACCATCTATTGGTATATCAGCTTCCGGCAAATTTCTTATTGGTTCTGGAAATATATTTTTCATTTTTAGCCTTTTTTCATAACTTAGCCTTCATCTGTGGGAAGGGGTGAAGTTAAACTCCCAATAGATGGAGCAGTGATTATATTGTTTATTATTGGAACCCGGACCGTTTGCCGGTCATACTATCTATTTCAATTTTAATCACAGATGTTTTATCGATAGTACTATCTGTGAATTGGAATAAGTTTTTCGAATATTGGCTCATGATAATATTTAATGCTTTTCTTTTTTGCTCCGGATTATCAATAAAAAATGCTTTACCAAAGCCAATTACACTCTCATATTTCATGCCCCACTCACAGGCATTTTTGCCTTTTAAAACCTCAACATCTATATCAAACTCAAAGCAAACATTATTATTTTTCCGCAAAATATTTATTTTCTTTCCTTCCAAAGAACCATGGACATAAATCGTATTGTCCCGGTATCCGTAGCATAAGGGCACAATGTACGGAATATTATCCTCAGCCAATCCGACACGACAGACAATCGAATTATGAATAACAGCTTCGATCTCCGATTTTTCAGTAATTTCTTTTTCTTTTCTTCTCATGAATTTTTACTCTTATTTTGCAGATAATTGGAATAGATAAAATCAATAGCATTAAGTTGCGTGAATGTAACCTCATAGTAAATCCTCTGATTTACAAAAAACGGCTTGATCTTCTGTATATAGTAACTGTCGGCTCTTGCATTCTTTGGATCGGTGAATCTATGCCGATTTACTTTGTCGGCAATTTTCTCGTAATATTCATTAAGAGTAGAATCTGTGTTGAGAGGAAACTTATCAAGATTTCCAAGGACATCAAGCGAATACGTGGTTTTCAGGAAGTCCTTGACTCTGAGAAGGTACTCAAAATATTTTAGCATCAACCGTTCTGAGCTTTCCTGTTCAAGGGTATAGTGAGATGCCGAAATCTACAGGAAGTCATGGAACTGGCGCAGAAATTTCAGATTCCCCCTTGTTTTCATAAACTCAGTTGCTTTGCCGATATTATCCCACTTGTCATCCAGTAGGGCTTAGTAAAGATGTTTCCTGACATGGTCTCACCATGTCAGGGTTCACATATTTCCACTATCTCTGGATTGATAGATAGGAGATATCTGTACTATCAGAACGCCGCCTTCACAAGCGAAGTCTTTGTGAAAGGCGTGGTTGTAAAATATTTTAAAGGGCAGAGCTGCCAACTGTGTAGGCCTTACACCCATGTTGTCCGTCAATGCGACCCCCATTATTTCGGTCACGTCCCCTGCCTTCATTAAATTCACCGGTTTCTCAAAACCTTAATACGAATATAAACGGCCAACACAAACCATGCGACAGCAATTACATTCCATATCTTATTGTCGGCTAACACCTCAAAGATACTTGGCAGAAACACACATGAGAGTATAGATATCCAAAAAAATATTCTTACTACAACCTCATCTTCGCGCCTAGGATCAAAAATACGATATAAGATACTTCTTTGTTCTTGATCCGATTTTGATGAATTCTTGTTTTCCATATCCTCTCGTTTCAGAGGGAGAAAGGAACCTCTAAATTGCTATATTTGAATAAAAGAAGAACAAATTGGGTCAAGTCTTTATTTGACCTTTAATTACTTTTTCTTTTAAAGTTTGAATCTCTTTCCCTAATTTACTGCCTGTAGCTGCTTTTTAAACCCGTTCAATAATACTGTCACCATAATGGATCAGCATATCACTCAAAAGCGATTAATTACTCTATTAACAGAATAACTCCAAATGCTAAAAATATCTGAAAACATAATTTCAAGCTTTGGCTTTTTCCTCTTTAAATCCTGAAAGTTACACAAACAACTCATTTTAAATAAATCGAATTAAAGTGGCTATAACATAAAACTATATATTAGCAAAGAAGAAATTAATTGTAACAGGCAGTTTTCGTTCTCTTTTAAATATGATGAAGGAGGAATGGCGGTTTATGGATTTATTACAAGATTATCAATGTAAACTGACAAAATTCTGAAGCGGATACCACAAACAATGTCTATTCTCAAAAAAATGAGTTTGAATATTGACAACTGTAACGTGACAGCTTACAATAGGCTCATGATAAAATCTTTTGCCGATAAAGAAACGAAACAACTTTTTATAACAGGCAAATCAAAACGTCTGCCCCCTGAATTAATCAAACGGACCATAAGGCGCTTAGAATATATACATTATGCATTAACCTTAAATGATCTCATGATGCCTCCAATCAACCGGTTACACGCACTAAAAGAAGATAGGAAAGGACAATATTCAATATCGATCAATGACCAACAATGGCGAATCTGTTTTAGTTTCGTTGAAGGCGATGCCTACGATGTTGAAATAACTGATTACCATTGAGGGATAGAAACATGACTACTACAAACACTGCAAAAAGAGAATGCCCCCCAACACATCCCGGCGAGATGCTCAGAGAAGATTTCATGCCGGATTTTGATCTGAACGCTACTTCAATGGCTATGGCTTTGGGTGTATCACGCCAGACTATTAATGAAATTTTAAGAGAACGACGGGCCATAACACCTGCCATGGCATTGAGATTATCCCGTCTTTTCGGGAATTCCCCCGAATTTTGGCTGAATGCCCAACATGCCTGGGATTTATGGGATTCCGAACAGCGGTTTCACAAAGAACTATCTCAAATTAAGCCCTTGAAGCTGCATGACATAGAAGTTATGATAGATAGAATTTGAAGTATATGGAGATTAGTGATCCCGCAAATCACAAAGAGAAGTATAACATAAAAGCAAAATCCATAAGCAGACCCCATTGTCCAATATCTATCTGAAAGTTTTTTATTCAGGCAAATGATCTGTTATCAAATTGATGCTCTATACTCCTTTTCAGTTTGATGCGACATCTCTTGATATGAAAATTCCCAAAGTCCGGCATTATCTTTTGCATGCTCAATAGTCATACTAACGATATTGCCTTTAGCATCGATGTCAACATAGATATTTTCACTTATTTCTTTAGTCTCATTTACTTCTTTATCGGTGAATTCGACGTGAGCAGTATCCGTATCGGAAAAATATTTCACTTTCATGATTATCACTCCTTGTATGATCTATCGAAAAACGCATTATGAACCGTTTCGCCATCTTCGAGTAAAATAACTCTCAAATATTTCCCTGTTTCTGATATTTTGGCCCATTTTCTGATCCTGCCATCAGATTGAATTTCTGTCTTATCAGGTTTATCAATAACTGATTTTATCCAATCTTCTCTGATTTGAGCACGATCCGGGCGTTTCCTCGTATAATCAAAATATTGTGTGGTTTTCATTTTTAAAACCTTAGATTCATGTAAGCCAGCCAGCATTTCAACAAAGAATTTGTGTAACTATATCAAAAAACCGGAAATAATCAAAGTAAAAAGTAGATGAAGGTAAGTTCTCCGGATGGAAATATCTTGTACATGTTCTATATCCAATAAGATTGCTCGCTTCGGAGACTGTGTCATAATTATATTTAATGGGCGCTTTTTCATCCTGTCGTACCGGACTTCGATCCGGTATCTAGGTTGCAATATCTGTTACTTTTATGGATTTAGGGTCAAGCCCGGGATAACAAAAAACTATATAATACTGTTTTTATTATTATTCTATACAAGCAGAAAGGTGTAAATGTACATATGACGCCAAAGTATTTCTTACGCGAAACCCCTTTGGCTTTTTCTTTAGGATTTCCTGAATAAATATTTTCCATTAGGTTTTTATCATTGCTTATCATTTGTGAATAGTGAAAACAGTGACCTCGTATCGGAGTATCCTGTTTTAAAAAAAGAAAATCCTTTAGAGGCTTTACTTCGGTGTATCCAAGTGACTGAATCCAAGTGACTGAAGGCCTGATTTCATAACAGTACTATAGGGGAGGCATCCGCACATGGGATATGATTGGATAACTTAGTGAATGAGGATAAAAACAAATCAGTTTGTTTTATATCCATTTCGGAAAGTAAACGTATTTTATCTATATCCACATTTTTTGAAACAGTATCTGCCAGAACTTTTATTTTAGAATTATCAAGAATTTCATCTTCTCAGATGCTGCTATGCCCGGAATAAGGATAATCCCATATTTTCAGCAAGCTTTGCCCTGATGGAATTTAGATGAATGTAACGGACCAGCTCAAGCAGATAAGCATCCTCCTGGCATAAAATGGATTTATAGCGGTTCTGAAAGAGATGCCCGGATCAATTATATCTCCGGTTAAATGAAACTGCATATCCGGTAAGCAGCCGCCTCATCAAAGTTGACACCGGAACACCACCGGTTTTTACCAGTAAATGAAAATGATTTGATAATAGCGCCCATTCTAAACAACTGCTTTTGGTTTCGATTATAAGCTTTCCAAACCGGTTTAAAAAATCATCACGATCGGAATCGGTCCTGAAAATTTTGGCCCGCTCGATTCCCCGTACGATTAACTGTCATAGTCATCACAGGAGGCCTTCTCGCAAATACGTGCGAACGCCACCGGGTCCAGGCTTGCCGTCCCTACCATTAACCCGGACAAACCCGCTATCGCCAGGTAATCGCCAGCATTATCCTCATTAATTGAGCCACCATAAAGGATCGGTTTGTCAGGTGCGATTATCCTGATCTCCCCTATCACCTCTTTTATCTTTTCAAGAGATTGGGGAACATTAATACCTATGGCATCAACAGGTCCATAGCCGATAATCAAATCCTCAAGATCTGCTTCGTTCAGGGCCGCTATCTGAGACCTTGCATAGGTTTTGTCGACACAGACGATGGGTTTTATATCGGCAGCCCTGGCCTCGCTGACTTTGTTAGCAACATCCTGGTTGGTTTCATGAAAATAACGACGCCGCTCAGAATGACCAAGAATAGCAAACTCAACCAGGTCTCGTGCCATTTCAGCGGCCATTGCCCCGGTATAAGCGCCCAGGGGGAATGGCGACAGATCCTGAGCTGCCAAGGTTAGATGCTCAGTTGTATATTTCTGT
>Ga0180007_10000943_pt1 | contig 42992 bp, 37 predicted proteins | sample MM_PC_MetaG_FD_121122 | JGI IMG/M metagenome (GOLD analysis project Ga0180007, IMG submission 121122) | Groundwater microbial communities from the Aspo Hard Rock Laboratory (HRL) deep subsurface site, Sweden - MM_PC_MetaG | ecosystem: Environmental > Aquatic > Deep subsurface > Groundwater... | reverse complement strand
CAGAGGGCAGAGGGCAGAGGGCAGCTGGTACTTACATAATTTTAGTTAGTCTGGCTTCTGTATGCTGTCTTCTGGTGTCTACCGACGAGGTCGGTCGACCTCTCCGGCTTTGCCGGCTTAGGAAATAATACAAATATCTTTCCAAGCCAAATACAAGAATTTCCAATGATTGATATTTCTTTGAAAGCGCAACAAAAAGTTGTTGATGAAATCAAAGCAGAACTGGACAAACAATTAGAAATTAAGAGTAAAATTGAAAGTGAAAGAAACAAGATTGATGAAATTATTGAGAAAGCGATTAAATAAAATCCACCTACGTACATCCATGTGCTTCGGCGAAAAAAAAGACGGGCAAGGAAATAGGATAAATAAAGATGACAGTTTTGAGAGTGTCCATCTTGGTATGAATAAGAAAGGCTGCACCTAACCAGACTTAGACAGACCTCAGTATCTTCGATGCTCCGGCTGCGCTTGCATGCTTCCATGTCTTGTTAATCATATTATATTTTCCAAGAAGCACTATGCATAATATAAAAATCATTTCACCATTTAAATCATTTGTTTTCTATTTAGAAGAATATATATTGGCAAATGGTTTTTTTTCTACGATTTTTAATGAACATACTATTACGGTTGGAGCATAGGGAGCGATTTTTGGATTGGCCGGTTTTAGTTTTGCATTAATTTTTTCAAAAAAAGTAGATAAAGTGACAAAATCAATTATTTTATAAATAGTAGGAATAAATATTGTAATTACTTTTATATTTGGAATCTCCTCAAACCATGACAATGCTGCTCATCTATCAGGTTTGATATTTGGATTTTTATTTGGATTAATTTATATTATAACAGGAAAAATTGGGGAAAAAAGTTCTGCCCTTGGTTATGTGCATTATGGAGAAAGAATAGCTTATGACAAAATTTAAAATATAAGCACGCGTAAAAAAGCTCCCGTACTCCGCACAACTCTGATTCGAGCATGCCAAAGGCCTGAATATCATCCCCGCTCAAACAGACAACGGTGCCAGCACCATCGCTGCTTACCTGGAGCGTTTGCTTTCTATAGCAAAGTGGAAGCCCACTTGCAACCCTCCGCTCTGCTTTGCCATTGCGAAACCCTTTCACGCCATCTGTTTTAAGAATCCGATATATTTCCCGCGCCGCGGCCGCATGCCCTGCGGCAGTTAAATGCACACTGTCAAAATAAATTTCTTTCGGATTGTGCGGGGCAAGGGCGGCTCTCAGTGAATACCACGGGACACCTGAGAGGTCAGTAAAAAAATCAAGCACTGCTACGGGGAATTGTATGAGTTCCGGCTGAATAAGTTCGGACTTGTAGGGATGAAATACCGGGATTAAGCTGCAGCCTGCATCCCTGCACATTTTATTAAACAGAAGGAGCAGCGCAATCGTGTGTCTTCCCGGATCATCAAGGGCTTTTTGACGCATTTTTATTTCCATCTTTTCCGGAACAATAAGCGGTAAATTCCACCATTGCCCGTGAACGTAACTAGGATTCGATGTAATTTCTTCTGTAAGAAGTGCGCGCACACCGTCAATGTATACGTATTTTTTTTTATAGAAGAGCTCTTCATACCGGTACGAATAACGGGTGGACATTGCAGCAAGATGAAGCGCTTCTTCAAGCGCGAAAAAAGGCTTATGTTCCCAGAAATTCCGATCGACGCGCGTCAACCCCTGTCTGTAAAGTTTAGTTGATGTTAAAAGAAGAATGACGTAATCCGGCTTAAAAAGCCGGATATGATTTGAAAAATAGCCCATCATATTCATAATCTGATGACCATTAACGCCTGCGTTAATAACTTCTACTCTCTGTGTGCGGTTTTCTTTTTCAAAAATATTTTCCAGCATTGCGGATACACACTCTTCATCATTGACTGCCGTCCCGCCGTAGGCTACTGAATCGCCAAGAATAAAGATTCGTTTTACGTTCTTTTTTTCGAGAGATATATCAGATGTGCGCCTGAAGCCGTTTTTGTTAATAGTTGCTTTTTTCCCGCGGCGGATGTTTTTTTGATCAGGCTCAAAAAGAATTCCTGCCTCAAAATCATTTCTATATACAAGCGGGTTTCCCAGGCCGAGGTACATCCTTCCGCAAAATTCAAGCCCCGCGATAAAGCCTGCGAATGCACAAAGAATGAATAATCTTTTTTTATATTTGTAATGCAGAGAATTTGCCATAATTAAAAGTTATAATATAAAAAAGCGGCGGGTTCGATTTTAAAAAAAAACCGCGCAGCGACAACAGCAATTGCCGCACCGGCAATAAATCCGCCTCCAGCAGTCAAAGCAGGATGTACCGCGTTGTTTTTAAAATAATGTTTTATTTCCTGTGTGTTCGGCAGTATCCAGGCAATAGCTGCAGCTCCGGCAATGAACAGAATATTTATTCCTGATAGCAGTGAATCCGCTGCAGGAGATGTCCTTCCCAGACCGGACATACTGATAAATAGATTCAGCATGCTTTTTATATCAGTAGATCTGAAAATTCCCCACCCGGCAAAGACTAGAAAAAAAGTAACCGCGCGCGAAACGATCTGATGCGGCTGGATACGGAATGAAAAATTTGAAAAGACTTTTCCCAGAATGAGAAGAAAACCGTGATACATTCCCCAGAGAACAAATGTCCATCCTGCGCCATGCCACAGTCCGCACAGCGTCATGGTTAACCACAAATTAAATCCTGCGCGCAGACGGCCGCACCTGCTGCCACCGAGCGGGAAATAAAGATAATGCCTGAAAAAACTGCCAAGTGTTATATGCCAGCGTTTCCAGAAATCGCTGATCGATACAGCTTTATACGGTGAATCAAAATTATACGGGATATGTACTCCAAATAACGCGGCAAGCCCTACTGCCATATCACTGTATCCGGAAAAGTCAAAATACAGTTGAAATGCATACGCAGCAAGCCCCGTCCATGCCATTGCCGCAGGCAGCATACCTCCGGCTGCGGCAGAAAAAACCGGATCAGCTATTCCGCCCAGGAAATCCGCAATAATAAGTTTTTTTGCCAGCCCGCTGACGAAAAAGAATAATCCTTCCTGTAAATTTTCTTTTGATTTACGATGGAAGGAGGTATAAGCCTGGTCTAATTGCGGGGCTATTTCTTTATGCTGAACGATTGGACCGGCAATTAGCTGCGGAAAAAAAACTACAAATAAGGTGTAGCGGAGTAAATCCGGCTCTTCAGTACGGCCTGCTGCCACATCAACAAGAAAGGCTATCTGTTGGAAAGTAAAAAAACTAATCGCAAGCGGAAGAATAAAAGATGGTACGGGTAATGTTAAACCGGCCGCCCGGTTCAAGGTGCCGGCTAAAAAACCGCTGTATTTAAACAAGCAGATTGCGGCAAGATTTACGCCGACGCCGAAATACAACAGGAGTTGTAGCACTTTTCGCCCGGAATGCATTGTTTTACGTGATGACGAAATCAACCGCCCGCAGAAATAATTAAAAAGTACCGAACCTGCGATAAGCAGGATGAACTCCGGCCGCCAGCTTGCGTAAAAAATCAGCGAAGCCGCGGTAAGTAGGGGAATAAAAGCCCTGCCGCGGAATACGGTTAATTTACACAGTCCGTACAGTACCGGCAGAAAGATAAAAAGAAAAAGCGGATTGGTGAAAAGTATTGGGAAATCCTTTCCGGTATAGTATCATTCCGTGTTTTCAGAGTCAATGTCATTATAATTCATCCTAATTTTCCAATAGGCTACATGAAAGGGTTTTGTTGGAAATTCAGGCGGAGGTATGTTTTTTTTTCTACAGGGTTCGTGGAAAGGTTACGCAAACAGAAATTCATGTGGACGTTTGCCGGCGTCATCCTGACCGCCGGCTGCACTCGGCAAAAACAAAAAAAATGCAGCATCCTGCTGTTTTTTTGTTTTTGACGCCACATGAATTTCTGTTTGCGTAACCTCTCCACTTTCCAGCAGATAAAGCACACTATCCCCACGTACCGGAATTGCCAACAAAACCCTTTCACGAAGCCTATATAAAAATTGCCCGAATTTTAAGTGTAAGTTAAGGGAAAGCTGTTCATATTTCGTTCCACGACTTTTGTCTTCTGGTCACTGTCCTCTAGTCTCTGACGTCTGCTGACACAGTCGGCCTGTGGTCTCTCCGTCAAAGCCGGCTTAGATATGTCTAAGGCATAGTTAATCGATCCAAATTCGGAATCAGTTGGTAACTGTTTTAAAATTAACAGATTTTTTATCCAATAGACCTACTCGCTAAGCCAAGACCCACAACATCAATTGGTATCTAAAGATAGTGATCACACGTTCAGTAGACCTGCCAAAGCATGTACTTAAATTACCGCAATTTTTTAATTGGCAGGTAAAGGAGGAATAAATCCGGTAATTCAGAGCGGCTTTTTAGTAGTTTTATTTTAAATAAACTAGTGGAAGAGTTTCAAAAACTCAAAATCCAATCGGCGTCAAGCGTGGAAAAACGGCAGGAGGCCTAGGTTTTTCCACGCTTGCCGAGTGCAGCCGGCTGCCAGGATGGCAGACGCAAGCGTCAGATTGGATTTTAGTTTTTGAAACTCTTCCACGGTGTTTTTAGAAAACAATAAACCTCCGCCTGAATTGCCGATTGCGAAACCCTTTCACGATGCCTATTCAAAAATTAGCGGGAATTCATAAGCCCAAAAATCCATTTAATGTTATACTTGTATATAATTACCCAGCAGGTGTTTGCCTAACTAAAGACTCCACAAAAAATGACCAACCAGCCAATACGCGTTCTTATTGCAGATGATTCAGTTTTCATGAGAAAACTTATCCGCGATATCTTTGAGAGCGCGGACGATTTTACAGTGGCCGGTACTGTGAAAAACGGCAGAGAAGCGCTTGATTTTCTTCAAACCGGACAGGCTGATATTATTACCCTCGACCTTGAAATGCCCGTCATGGACGGCATTACCTTTTTACAGCAGTATTATTCCGCCGCGCACACAGGAAAAAACACCGCGCGGGTTTTAATTCTCAGTTCGCTCGCCGAAAAAACCGCGCCTATAACTTTTAAAGCTATGGAACTCGGTGCGGTTGATTTTATTCAAAAACCTTCAGGTTCCATATCTCTCGATATAAAAAGCATAGCGGATAACATTCTTCAAAAAGCAAGAGATATTCACGCCGAACGTCACCTCACGATAAAAAGTAATCCCGCCGAACATTCAGGTCAGTCCACCACAAAACCCTGTCAAAGTACAACTGCACACACTCTGTCCGCCGGACCGGGTTCCGAAGCAATATTCTCCAATAAAGCGGCAATATCACGGTATGAATTACTCCTTATCGGTGCATCTACCGGCGGACCTCAGGCGCTTCGCAATCTTATTCCCAGTATCGATCCCGGATTCCCCTACCCTGTACTCATTGTACAGCACATGCCGGAAGGTTTTACCAAAAGCTTTGCAGATCATCTCAACCAGATTTCCCGTATCCCCGTGCATGAAGCCGAGGACGGTCAGGAACTCAAAACCGGAGAAGTCTATATTGCTCCCGGCAACAAACATTTTCTTTTGCGCAAAACCGGAAGTATCTACTGCGCGCGGCTCGATGAAGGTCCTAAAGTCTCCGGCCATAAGCCGTCTGTTGACGCGATGCTCTGTTCTGCAAACGCAATTAATCCCGCAAAATATATCGCAGTTATTATGACCGGGATGGGGGCGGATGGCGCGCGCGAAATAACCAGGCTCGCTCAGGCCGGAGGAAAAACCATCGCACAGGACAAGGATTCATGCGTGGTATTCGGCATGCCGCGCGTTGCTGTTTCACTGGGGAAAATTCACTATGTCGAACCGCTTGGCTGCATTTACCCCCGTATTCTCGATATCATCACCGGCTGAAGTGAAAGGCCTTATTTCGTTTTTTCTCCGCAGTCCTCTTCTTGTTAATATAATTACCATACTTGTTTTTACCGGCGGATATATCGCCCTCACCTCGCTCCACCGTGAAGGATATCCAAAAGTTGACCGGAAACGTCTTTCAATCGAAACGATTTTTCCAGGCGCAGGACCGGAAGAAGTTGAGCTGAATGTCACTATACCCCTGGAAGATTCACTGAAAGGCATTGACGGAATTAAGGAATATACTTCTTCTTCTCTTGAAAATTATTCTCATATCCTGGTAGTTCTTGAACAGGATGCGGCGGATGTTGAAAAAATAAAAAGCGATATCCGGCGCGAAGTTGATAATACCGTGCTTCCGAAAGATATTACCCGCCGACCGAAAATTTCCGAAAAAAAAGTTAGCGAATGGCCGGTAATGGAAATCGGCTTATTTTCAGATAATCTGGCCTACTCTGAACTGCGGCAAAGAGCGCTTGATCTTGAACGGATTCTTAAAAACAACAGTTACGTCTCCAAGATTACCCGCAGGGGCGTGTATGACAGCGAAGTAAAAATTCTCCTTAACCTTGACACATTAAACGAATTATCGCTTTCTATCGAAGAAGTGATACAGGCAATTGAAAGCCGTAATTTTGATCTTACCGCGGGTACCCTGAAAACTCACCGCAAGGATATTATCATTTCCGTCTATTCCAAACTGTGCGATCTTCATGAGGTAAAAAATATCATTATCCGCAGTAATTTTGATGAAAAACAGGTGCGCCTGGAGGATATTGCCCAAATTGAACCGGGTTTTGAAGAAGCATCAAGTATGATCCGTTTTAATGGTTCACCCGGTGTATCGCTTCTTCCCCTCAAAAAGGAAAATTCCGATGTAATAAAAGCAGTGGACAGTATTACACATGACGTAGCGCAGTTCATGAGTACTGCGGGAACCAATCAGTTCCGGGTGAGCTACCTCTGGGATCAATCCGCAGAAACCAGAAACCGGTTAGGGATTGTCAGTTCCAACGCGGTAATCGGTCTTATCCTCGTCGTCGGCACCTTATTCATCTTTATGAATTTCTCCAATGCACTTTGGACTGCACTCGGTATTCCGTTTGCAATTTCCTTCAGTCTGATTTTTTTACATTACTTCGGGATAAGCATTAACAGCGTCTCTCTTCTGGGACTTATTGTCGTCATGGGCATGGTTGTTGATGATGCAATTATTATTTCTGAAAACTGCTATCGTCACCGTCTATTGGGGAAATCTTCCCTTGCCGCATCTGCTGCAGGCACTAAAGAAGTCGCCTATCCCGTCCTTACCACTGTGCTTACCACAATCGTGGCATTTATTCCGCTGTTGAAATTAAAAGGAGTAATGGGTGATTTCGCCAGGGAAATTCCAGTGGTCATCGCGCTTGTGCTCATCGGAAGCATAGTAGAGTCGCTCTTTATCCTTCCCTCTCATATGGCGCATGGATTGTCATTGAAAAATAAAAAGTCTGATGAAAAAAATAATAGTAAAAAAACCGAAAAAGAAAAAAAGTTTATTCTGTTTCTGCAGGATAAATACAAATCGGCGTTAACGTCTGCCCTCCGCTCCAGGTACAAAACGGTATGTATTTTTTTACTCGTATTTTCGGTCAGTATATTTTGCCTGTTTTCAGGAAAAGTGATAAAATTTGTTTCTTTCCCGTCTGATGAAAGTACCGCAATTTACATTCAGGGCTCTGTCATCGGCGGACAGACGCTTGCATACACATCAGAAAAAGCCGTAGTGATTGAATCTGCCCTTAGTAGGTATTCGGATTCTTCAGTGAAAAGCTACAGCATCCAGATCGGCACTCCCGGAAATCCTGAAAATTTTTTTGCCGAGGTACATCTTGCGCCTTCCGGTGAACGGAGCATTCCAGGTTCAATCATTCAAAGTAATGTACGTCATGCGATTGATACCGCAGGCGTTTTTACCAATCTTTTTATCCAGGTCGACAGCGGCGGTCCGCCTGAAGGACGGGCGGTTGATATCCAGGTAATCGGGAATGATAATGTAATGCGGAGGAAAATAGCGGATGGAATTCATGAATATCTCAAAGGAACTGCGGGGATAAAGGACATTATCCGCAGCGATGAAGAAAATAAAAAAGAGATTAAAGTTGCACTCAATTACGCTGAAGCCGCACGGACCGGCGTACAGCCGAACGCCATCGGCCGGACTATACGCGCGGCGTTTGCCGGTGTTATCGCAACTACCGTACAGACACCGGAAGAAGAAGTAGAATACAGAGTACTTCTTGACACCCGTTATCAGCAGTCACTCGGCACACTCGATAAACTCTATGTACCGAACTTATTCGGCAAACTAATTCCCCTCCGCGCGCTTGTGAGTACCTACGAAAAAAATTTACCCGGAAAGATAAATCACTTTAACGGAGACCGGACGACAATCATCAATGCGGATATTGATCTTGATATCCTTACACCCATGGAGTTTTATAACTCTTTTAATACCACGCATGCAGATTTCCATGCCGGCCATCCCGGCTTCAGGCTGAAAATAAGCGGGCAGGCACAGGAAAATAAAGAAACCATCGACAGTTTTATTCACATCGGCGTGCTTGTCGGTATTCTTATTTTTTCGATTCTGGTTTTGCTTTTCCGTTCTCTTTCACAGGCGTTTATTGTTCTTCTTGCCGTACCGTTCAGTTTTATCGGCATCGCAGCGGTTCTACTCACCCATGGAATGCCGCTTTCAAGCATGGCACTCTTTGGATTAATCGGCCTTATCGGCGTAGTAGTCAACGATTCACTGGTAATGGTGAGTTTCATCAACGATAAAAAAAATGACTTTTGTCTGCATAACCCTGCTGACACCCTCGACATGTTCCAAATCGTCTGCGATGGTGCGATTACCAGACTTCGCCCCATTTTACTGACTACAATCACCACTGTCGCCGGCCTTATGCCGACGGCCTATGGTCTTGGAGGAATGGATTATGTGATAATGCCGACGACAAGAGTTATCGCCTGGGGGCTAGTGGTATCCACCATGCTCACTCTGTTTTTAATTCCGTCTCTTTATCTGATAGAACATTCGCTCAAACAAAAAAAACCGCTCGACGCCCTTGCAAAGTTATGGAGAAAAAAATGAAATATATTCTTGGAATAGATACCGGTACTCAGAGTACAAAAGTGATCTTTTATGATCCCGAATCGCACCGGATAGCCGCTGAAGCTTCTGCACCGCACGAAATCATTGTCGCCGACGGCGGTCACCGCGAACAAAAAGCTGAGTGGTGGACAGAGGCGCTCAATTCGGCGCTGAAAAAAATACCTGAGGAAATCCGTTCGCGGACAATTGCAGCAGGCGTATCCGGCCAGCAGCACGGATTTGTTCCACTGGATGCATCGGGTAATGTGCTCAGTAACGTCAAGCTGTGGTGCGACACCGCAACTGCGGAAGAATGCGAAGAAATCATGAAAAGGGCTGGCGGAGCTGATGCGTGTCTTAAAGAGACCGGAAATACTATCCTTCCCGGCTACACGGCAAGTAAAATTTTATGGTTAAAAAAAAAAAGCCCGATGTATATAAATACCTTTCAACAATACTACTTCCCCACGACTATATTAACTTTTTTCTCACCGGTAAAAAAGTCATGGAGTGCGGCGATGCATCAGGAACCGGATTATTAAAAGTACCCAAAAAAACATGGTCGGCAAAAATCTGTAAAGCGATAGATCCTGAAAAGGATTTAACCGTGTGTCTTCCGTCTCTGATCGCCTCACATGAGAGCGCAGGTAACATTCAACCCAAAGCTGCAGAGTATCTGGGACTTCCCGCAGGCATCCCCGTCTCAAGCGGAAGCGGCGATAATATGATGGGCGCAATCGGTATGGGCGCGGTCGAAGAAGGGATTGCCTGTATCAGTCTTGGTACATCCGGAACACTTTTCGCGTATTCAAAAAAGCCGGCAGCCGACCCTTCCGGAAATGCAGCGGCTTTTTGCAGCGCGACCGGCGGCTGGCTTCCGCTCATCTGCACGATGAATTGCACCGCTGGTACCGAGTTATTCCGGAAACTTTTTGATTTGCCGGTAAAAGAGCTAGACGCACAGGCAGCGCAGTCAAAACCGGGATCCTTGGGAATAATTATGCTTCCGTATTTTAACGGAGAACGCACGCCTAATCTTCCGTATGGAAGCGGTTGCGTCTTTGGCTTAACCCCCGCAAACCTCGAAAAACCACATATTCTCCGCGCGGCCATGGAATCGGCTGTCTTCGGTCTCCGGTACGGTATGGAGATTTTTAATAAGATGGAAATTCATCCCAAAGAAATCAGGATTACCGGCGGAGGATCGAAAAGTCAGTTGTGGCGGCAAATTTGCGCGGACATTCTCGGCATGCCGATACATGTACCGGAAAATTCCGAAGGCGCCGCATTCGGAGCTGCGCTACAGGCGTTATGGATGCTCCGTGTCCGTACCAATATCGAAAGCCCTCAGCAGGTTCTGAAGGAGTTAATCACTCAGCACGTGAGGCTTAATTCGAATCAAGGCGCCATACCAATCCCTGCGCATACGGAAATATATAATACCGTATATAAAAAATACTTACAGTACGCGGAAGCACTCAGTCCTTTTTTTAAAAACCAAATATAATGAAATTATAGAATCTCGCATGAAACAAAAAAACATTAACAATATTTTAAATCCTTCACACTTTGACCGCCCCGCACCATTCTGGAGTTTAAACGATAAACTGAATGAAAAAGAATTGCGCCGGCAGATACGCGAAATGGCCGAAAAAGGCTGGGGATCTTTTATCATGCATTCCCGTGTCGGCCTTGTCACAGAGTACCTTTCTGAGGAGTGGTTTTCACTGATTTGCGCCTGCTGTGATGAAGCAAAGAAAAATGGAATTTTTGCCTGGCTCTACGATGAAGACAAATGGCCATCAGGATTCGCAGGAGGGCTTGTACCGGAAAAAAATGCGGACTTTCGCGCGCAAATTCTGGTGCTCCGCCGGCCCGGAGAAAAAACAGCTGTTGATATCACACTGCAAGAGAGGAAGTATTGCGGTATTTCCTTTGAAATTTGCAGTTATCTGTCTCCGCTGGATAATCCATGGTTTAACGGCACATGTTACACAGATCTTATGAATGCAGAAGCGGTCCGGTATTTTCTTGCAACTACGCACGAATTGTATAAAAAATACTGCGGAGAATATTTTGGGAATATTATTCCCGGAATTTTTACCGATGAACCATGTTACATTTACCGCAACCTGGCATGGAATATGTGGATTATGGTTCCATGGTCGTCACATTTACCGGATCATTTTCATTCCCTCAACGGATACAGCATCATGCCACATCTTGAAAAACTTTTTTTTAATGTGGATGGCTATCAGAAAATACGGCATGATTTTTATTCTTCCGCAGTTGATCTTTTTAAAAAAAGTTTTACCATGCAGTATCACAAATGGTGTACTGATAATAATTTAAAACTTATCGGTCACTTCATGTCCGAAGATACTCTCCTGTTTCAAACCCAATGGTCAGGGGATGTAATGGCGCATTATGAATATATGGACTGGCCGGGCATAGACTTACTTGGAAGAACAACAAAAATTTCCGGTAAATTCAGTCATCTTGTACCGGTCAAGCAAGTCAGTTCTGCCGCAGTGCAACTTGGTAAGGAACGCGCCTTGAGCGAAGTATTCGGGTGCGCGGGAGGGCAGGTTTCTTTTTTTCATAGAAAGTGGCTTGCGGACTGGCAGGCTAGTCTAGGAATAGGTTTTGTTAATCATCACCTCACATTATACTCAATGAGGGGAGAAAGAAAAAGAGATTATCCTGCTAATTTCGGATATCCTCAGCCGTGGTGGGAGGATGAAAAAGAGTTCGGTGATTACCTCGGTCGTTTATCGGCAGCAGTTACAGCCGGAACACCGCATGCGGATATTCTAGTGCTGCAGCCCCTTTCGAGCGTATGGTGCGAATACTCCCCATTAACGTTTACAAATGATAACTACCAATTGGAACATAAATATGATGCTCCTTTTAATCAGCTTTCCTCTCTGCTTATGGAAAAGCATTTTAATTTTCATTACGGTAATGAAAATCTGATCACTTCACACGGCTCGGTTAAGGGGACTTTATTTACAATCGGGAAATGCGGGTATTCTGCAGTGGTCATTCCACCCGCGTATACCATTTCAAAATGCAGTGCGGATTTAATTGAACAGTTTATTTCAAAAGGCGGCCATTGTATTTTCATTAAACAGTTCCCGTTGTGCATTGGGGGGATACAGGAAAACCGCTTGTTTGCCGGTGCACACATTGCTGCGGATATCTATGCTGCAATCAAAATGCTTGAGAAAAAATTTCATGACCGGATACGGGTAACAAATCTGTTTTCAAATAAATCAGCATCTTCGGTGTATGTGAATACAGTTCATACCAAAACTTCTGATTACCATTTTTTCTCCCAGACAGATGAAAACAGAACATTTCCTGCACGGATAGAGCTCGGAAAATACACGGACAAACCTGCAGCAGTATGTGATTTGGGAACGGGCGGATTATATAAACTCAGTGATGAGAGTACAAATATTAATCTTGAGTTTGCTCCCGCGGGAAGTATTCTTATCATTACAGGAAAAGATGCCGAACAAGCCCGCAATCGGATTCCGTTTTATATTCAATCCGGCGCATATTTCCGCACGGACAGGGAAATCGAAAGCGCTGCAGTGATTGAGAATTTTTCCGTAAAACTTCTTGATTATGGAGTGATGCTAATAAACGATTTTTCATTACATACCGGCAGCAGCGATACATACACAGGACCTGTATGCAATTCCTGGCATGATATATTCTACAAACTTCCTGACCATACTCCATTTAATGCAGTGTATACTTTCGAGTCGGAGATTTATCTTGAAAATACGTATGCGGTTATTGAATGTGCGTATAACCTTGACGCAATACTATTTAACGGTGTTCCGACCGCACCAATAAAAAAAAAAAATGAAGATGATGTATTTGATATTGCTGCATGCTGGAAAGATCCAAATTTTATTAAAGTACCGCTCTCTGCAATACAAAAAGGAACAAACCTTCTGGAGCTTCGGGGAAAAAAAATCAACAACATTACCGGTCCCGGATCTCATCGTCGTGTATCAGATCATCTCACTCACGTGCCAACCGAAGCGGAAGAAGTATATCTTCTCGGAAAATTTTCATTAAAAGAAAAAGAACAAGGTCATTTTGTTATTGTACCCGCGCATGAATGCAATCACCGTGATATCACTTCAAGCGGGCAACCCTTTTACGCAGGCCGCGCACTGTTCAGCGCGGATATTGTACTTCCTGATAAAACCGGAAATTATTATCTAGCACTGCCCGGAGCTGAAATTGCCTCTGCGCAAATCCGTGTCAATGACAAATACTGCGGGACGGTAAGATGGGAACCATTTCAGCTCGATATAACCCGGGCTGTTCAATGCGGTACAAACCATATTGAAATAAACGCCGCAACCACACTCGTAAATTTACTCGGGCCTAACCGCAGAACCGGAGTGAAATCCGAAACCGGCATTGGTCCTCACTCATTTACCGATATGACGCGTTTTCAAAAAAAATATGAATTATTCCCATTCGGGATTACCCGGGCTGTGCTGTGCCGGGAAAACGGCAGCTGCAGCACATGGCATAAAAAAAAATAGTTGATTTTCTCCACAACCCATGATATAATAGAATTACATATTGCGGGGTGGAGAAGTCCGGTATCTCGTCGGGCTCATAACCCGAAGGTCCCAGGTTCAAATCCTGGCTCCGCTAATCTGCTGCGTGTTAACCCGGCGCATATCACACGTGCGCCGGGGTTATACACCCTCTTTCGTAACTCAACGAATCTTTCCTAAAAAACGCCGGGGCAATTGCAAAAAGGTTTGCCGGCGTATCATTAACACTACAGTGCTTTCTTGTGTCAAACGGGAATGGGGAGACTCCCGCAGAGACGCAGAGGCGCGGAGGGGGAGATGCGCCTCTTGCCTGCGGGATGAATTAAAAGGAATAAACTTACCCTTAATTTAATTGACACAATTTTTTTATAGCCAGGTGAAATGGTTACGCCGATAACTCAGTGCGACTATTGTTTAGTAGTAGTATAGCTTTTTATTGCCAAGTGGGAGGGTTTCGGTAATTCAGAGCGGCTGGTTAACAGTAGTATTATTTTCTATAGCCAAGTGGGAGGGTTTCGGTAATTCAGAGCGGCTGGTTAACAGTAGTATTATTTTCTATAGCCAAGTGGAGGTGTTACAAAAATTAAAATATCAATCGGCGTCAAGCGTGGGAAAACGGCAGGAGGCCGTAGTTTTTCCACGCTTGCCGAGTGCAGCCGGCGACACGAGGTCGCCGGCAAACGTCCGAGTGAATTTTAATTTTTGTAACACCTCCACGGTGCCTATTGAAAGCAATACTTTTACACATACCTGGCTTCCAGCGCCTTCTGATACGCGGTTTCATAATGCACTATCAGCTTCGACCAGTCAAACTGAGTCGCGTTTGCCTCAACCCTATTGCGCAGCGTTATCCTTTGTCTGCGGTTGAGCCGGATGAAACTCATCATCATTCGTACAAGCTGCTGCACTCCGTCTTCATACGACTGTTGTTTTCTTTTAATAACATAAATTCCGGAACGTTCACTGTATGGGCGGTTATTCAGAACATAATTTCCAAATCCTGAAAGATCGCTGGTGATTGACGGGACACCAAGCGCAATACATTCAAGCGGTGTATATCCCCACGGTTCGTAATAACTCGGAAATATTCCCAAATGGCAACCTCTTACAAATTGTTCATATTCCATTCCGAGCAGAGGAGACATGGGGGTAATGAAGTCGGGATGATATACTACAAACACTCTGTCCTCCGGCCGGTTGATGAGGTTATTCGCCCGCAGCGACTGCAGCAGCTCGTCTTTATAATCATCTACTATGTTGTGCGTTACAATGCTTGGGTATTGTTTCGTTTTCCATGAATGTGTGGTCCGTTTAAGACGGAGGAGCCAGTAATCATCGGTCAGATCATTCAAATCGGGGAGTAAGCCCGCAGGTGAAGAAGCGGTTGCGTAAAACAACCGGCGGGAAAGCTGACCGGCAATCGAGTGCGTGGTCTGCCGAATTTCAGAAAGCATTACCTGAGAATTCAAAACATCCGCGTTTATGGCATGATAAGGCCTCTTGGTAATAAAAAACATGACAATATTCACATACGGCCCTTCACTGATGAGCTGACGGTTCAGCCGGGCGAGAGCATCAACAACTATATTGAAACCTTTATTATTGTATTCAAACCTTCCACTGATCAGAAAGTACAAAGTATTATCAAGATCGAATGAAAAGCTTCGGAAAAAATGCCCCATGACAAATTTGTTTATCTGTTCTTTATACTGCCGGTGCAGGTTCTGAAATTCATGTAAAGCCTCAAACCGTTCAAAGTTTATCCCGTTCGGAAGAATAACATCAGGACTCTTCCCGAAAAAATATCTGCATTCCATGGCAGTTACATTACTCACTGTAGTGCAGACAGTTGCGCTGTGCGCTGCGGCCCGTTCGAGTTTCGCCTGCACTTCAATATTAAATTTTTTTGCTTCAAATTCCCAATTGTAAAAAGGAAGATGATCGTAAAATTTCGGATCATGCATTGCCAGAATCCGGCCCAGATATGTAGCATGCGTGGTAAATACAGTTTTTACCGGCATGCTTTCCCTGACTATGCCTGGTATTGCGGATGCGGCCATCCATTCATGACAGTGCGCCACAATTTGCCCGTCTGCATGGGAAACGGCGCTCTTTAATAACCGACGCACAATGTAACCGAATGCGAGTACTTTATCGACAAGCGCATCATAATTTGTAGTCGGTATCCAATGATGCTGCCATAGAAAATATTTCTCTTCACCCAGGAAGTTATATGCCTGATGAGGTTCAATCAGCATTACTTTTGGTTTACCGGTTATGAGCCAGTGACCGAAATGAACAGTAAACCCGCTGTCTTCCATATCTTTTACTATTTTTGCAAGCATTCCTTCCGGCGGGGCCGCAGGTTCAAACTCAATATTTTTTACGTCGATGTTGTATGGACCTACCAGACAGTATTGCTGACCCCAAAAATGCGACATATATTTTGCCTTTGAACGAAGTACTGTATAAATACCGCCAAGCTGCGCGGCGACTTCCCAGCCGATTTCAAAAAGAAAATCGTTTCTTGCCATTTGCATGCTCCTGTTTTACTGCGGCTTTTCCACTGCAGATCTCGGTGTAACTCCGGTAATAACCGCTGACCCGGACTGCGGCAAAGCCGGAATGTGTCCGGATAAGCTGCTGAATTTCTCCGCAATCAGCCGGAGATTATTTATGCTTTCCAATATTGCTTTTACTGTATTGCCGGCTGTGCCTGTCATTACATTGACCTGAGATGCCGCATCCAGGATATTTTTCAATTCTACCGCAGCCGCGCATATTCTCGCAGCAATGTCATTTGAGTTGTCATGAATTCCGGAAAATGTTTTTGCAATATGCGCAATTCCCGATGAGGCCTGCATCACATTGTTAGATATTTCACGTGACGCGTTTGATTGCTGCGCAACCGCTTTCTCTATTCCCGCTACCGTTTCGCGGACTTTTTTAATGCTTTCATACAGGATATTTAATTTTTCATTGGATTGTAGTATACTATTTTGTACCTGCGATATGGTTTGTGCAATGTTCTCTGCGGACTGAGCGCTCTGGTTTGCGAGTTCTTTAATTTCAGCAGCAACAACTGAAAACCCCTTTCCGGCCTCTCCGGCGCCTGCAGCTTCAATAGTAGCGTTTAGGGCCAGAAGGTTTGTCTGCTCTGATATTTTCTTAATTATTTCAGTAATCTTGCTGATATCTTTAGTATCTGCAGTAAGCTTTGCGAGCGTGGCGTTGGCGTCTTCTGAAACCGAGAGCGACTCTTCGGAAGAATTATGCGCTTTTTTTACATGTTCGAGAATATCCGCAATTGAAACAGATATTTCTTCAGTAGCGCCGGATACCGAACTCATGTTTACTGACATTTGTTCTGCAGAAGATGATACATTCGACATGTTGATTATCATGTCTTCGGCAAAAGAGGCAACGCTATTAATATCAGCCGAAATATGCTGTGAAAGAACGGTTACCTCATCTGCCCTTCCTTTTATGAGAGTAATATCCGAATCCATTCCTCCGGTTACATTACTCAGGTCTTTAATTGTACCGGCAACAGCCGATGACTGTTCTGAAATTTTTCCTGACACACGGGAGAACATATCACAGACCCTGTTAAAAGATTCAGCAGCCAGGTCAAAAGAAGCTTCAGCCTGCCTGGGTATTTTGTGTATTACACCGCTTTCTTCTATATCAACACAGACATTCCTGAGCGTGGTTACAAAATTATTAATACGAGTGAGTAAATATAGAATGAAAAACAAGCCTGAAAAAATAAGACACAATGAGCCTGTTATCATAATCATGAGAAATTCCTTTGTACCCTTCACCGCAATGCGATTTGTCAGAAATATAAAAACAGAAAACAGAATTATTGCTGATAGAAGATAATAAAAAATATATTTTTTTCGCATTCTGACTCCAATGTATTAAAAGTCCAGTGAAATAGTAAGTTCGGTAGTCCATCTGCTGAGCGGCAGCATTCCGTATCCGATGCCCTGCAGCGGCATACTGAAATCAAGTTTCCATGGCAAATACAAAAAAACAAAACGGAGCCCGAAGCCCCAGCTCGCTTTAAAATCATCAAACGTTTTACGTCCGTTTTCAATGTACATAAAACGGTATTTTGCCGGATCCCGGTATGCGCTCCCCGCATCAAAAAAAACCGTACCATCGATGTTTTTGAGAATAAACGGAAACGGGAGCATAAACCGCGCGTGTTCGATAAATCTGCTTCTGTATTCAAGGTTAATCAGATGCATAACAGATCCGCTGAATTCCCTGTAGCCATATCCCCGTATATTCGGATACGTATCATCTATTGCCGGTCCGCCTATATACCACAAAAAAGCATTTTTATCTCTGCCTGCGGTCGCGCCGCTCATAAATCTTGCTGCAAAACTGACATAACGGTTAAGCATCCAGTAGTGACGGAAGTCACCCGATACCTGAAAAAAACTCAGCGCCCCTTCTGCCGGCGGCGCTGCGCGTAGCTGCATTTCCCACCTGCTGTTGTCCATGGGACGTATCCATCCCCAGAAAACAGAATCATGCGTGAGTGATAATCCGCCGATAAGCGCATATGTATTCCATTCCGGATATTTATTTTTCAGCGATAGATCATCTACTTCATTATGCGTACGGGTAAGAATCATCGGAAGAAAAGACGCTTCTGTTCTTGTGTATTTATTCAGAGGATATAACAGATTGTGACTAATTCCTATATTCCTGTCCGTAAAACTCATAACATTATCGGGTGTAAGTTCTTTTTCGTAATTTCTTATTGCAAGAATTCTATTATTTTGAAAATAATACAGTGTTGCGCTGAAATTAAGCCGCCGGGAAAGATTTAAAATCTGCAGATATGAATCTGTTGATAAAAAATTAAGCGGCCGGTAATAACTGAAAAGCGTATCAATATAACAGTTGTGATTGTTCAGCATATCACTGAGACCGATAATAAACCGGCCTCCGAAACCATACCCGCCGCCGGCAGAAAAAAAAGTAAGAAAAAAATCGGGGCGCAGCTGAGGTCTGTATGATGCATTTTCTGCATTCTGCGGATCATATACCCAACGGTAAAGTGCATCTTCACGGTTCAGGTTAAGCCCCGCGGTATATGTTTCTTTTTGTGTATTGTCAAGCTTATCAATATCCTGATAAAAAGATTTTTTATAATACGCGCTGTCTTCGAGATCAGGCTTTGTAATAAAAACATCATGCCCGCCGCTGTTAAATACCGAATAGCAGATGCTCTTTCCGTCAAATGACCATGAGGCAGTAACCGCTCCTCCGGCAAAGTCGGTAATCTGATAAGTTTTCATTGTTTCCAGATCTTTTATGTAGATATTATCTGACCCGTGCTCTCCGGAAATAAATAACAGCTTTTTGCCGTCAGGAGCATATGCCGGAGATCCCGCATTATGTTCAGTTACGATATAAGGTTCGGTTTTTTTACTGGTTAAATTATATGAATAAATAATTCTGCGGAAAGAAAACCGGGATATTCCGCGGTTGGCGCTGAAAAGAATGACCGTACCGTCCGGCGACCACGCCGGCGAATCTTCAGACCAGTCATCGTCGGTTATTTTCTCAAGCGATCCGTCTGCGAGATTACAGATGTACAAATCAGGCCGATTCCTGTCCACCCCTATAAGCGCTGCCTTTTTCCCGTCCGGCGATAATGCACTGCCGTATACGACATCAAGCCGCAGCGCGATTCTTTTCACTACTTTGTTCCGGCGCACATCATAAAGATTAAGAAGATAATTATTGCCGGATCTTGAAGTAAAGAGCATTCTCTTTCTGTCCAAATCCATTGAGAGTGTACTATTGAAAATATTGATACTTTCATATTGACTTGTTTTTTCAGCAGTCGCGACTTTGCGCACAATCCTTCGGGCATGCAGATCATATTTCACAATCATGGGATATATTTTTTTATCGGATAAAAAAAACAAGTATCGGTTATCTCTGCAAAAAACAGGAGAAAGATTAAAAGTTGATTTGTCCGTAAAATGCTCTGTGACTCTAATATCACGGTCGGATGGTTCATCTTTTGTGTCGATAAGCACCCAGTATTTCTGTTTCAGATACTTAAACCACTCCCTGTTAATTTCAGCCCTGTCTTTCCCGAGAATTTCGCGGAATGCGGCGTCAGTATCGGGTATTGTGCACAACTTATGAAAAAAATCAGCGATTTTCCCTTTCCCGTATTGTTCTTCCATCCAGCAAAAAAAAGCTTGTCCGCCTTTATAGACGTAATAATATCTGTATCCGAGCTGGTACATGTCTTCCATTTCAGAGAGGCCCGGCAGCATTCCGGTGATAATTCCGTCACGCGCATACATTTCGGCATCCGCGTCCCAGCCCCGGCTCGTGTATTCTGCAAGACCTTCCATTACCCAGAGCGGGGGCATCCGCCGGGCTGAATTACCGAATGACAGACCGTCAGCACCTCTGTATAATATATTAAACTGAAATGCATGACTAAGTTCGTGAATAAGCACATGCCGGAAGTCTTCATATTTTCCTGAAAAAGGCACTACCACCCTGTTTCGGATAACCTCGGTGAATCCACCTGTCGTCTCATCAAGAATTTCCTGAAGGATGTTATTATTTGCGAACTCTATTGGAGAGTTATAAATAACTATTGGAATGATTTCTGTAAGTGAGTGCTGGTACACCTGAGAAAGATTCGCGCTTGCCTCCTGGAGAATTGCCGCCGCGGTCTCTGCGACGTCTCTCATTTTTGCATCGTAGTATATATCGAAGTGAGGTGTTTTCATCACTGTCCAGCGCAACCTGCTGTATGCAACTTTATTTTTACCGAAAGTGTGCTGAGAATACAATCGGAAATCAAGTCCGCTACAAATAAATAAAACTATAAGAAAAAGTATCCGGTACATGCTGCCTCGTTAATTCATGCCAATAGATAAAGAAAATTCAAAAAAATCGTGCGGTTTGGATTTTTCCCCGTATAGAAGCCGTCCATAACTTAGTGTGGATCCAAGCCGTTCCGTAAACTTAAAATTAAAGGAAGTATATAAATAATCGTTATGTAATGACTGATCAATCGTCATTATTTTTTTATACTGAAATACAGTTTGCACATAATAGGTCAGAGCTACGCGCAATCCGGCATCAAAAAAAACACGGTGCTTTTGCACACCGCTGCCTCCGGGATTATAGCCTGCTCCGGCAAAAAGAGAATGGAGGTAAATTCCGGTTTTTCTTTGCAGAGGCAGCAAGAGATCGGGCATTATCCATACATACGGACGATTGTAATAAAGCGTATGCAGATTATTATATGTATTTAAAATATCCTCTGTCTGTATTCCTGTCCGACCGTTAAAACCGGCTCCTGCGGTAAAATAATTATTACACACCGCAAGACGCGGCGCAATATTTACATACCATGCGGTTTTTGTCCGCTGCTCGTCTATATACCCTCGGGAATTATAAAAAAGTTTTGCGGTATAGTAACCTGACAGCGGTATGAAAACATACATCCGTTTCCTAATCAGCATCATACCCGTGTTGATCGCCGCGCTTCTTTCAAGTATAGCAGATGTATCATCGTATGCAGTAGTGGTAATGGATCCCTCTGAGTAAAAACTATCAGCCCGGGATTGATGATACCCGCCGCCGAAATGTAAAATTATACTTTGTTTTTTTTCTCCGGCCTGAGCAGGATGACGAAACGGGTAACAAAATTGCACACATAAGAATGTCCCTGCGCATAGAGCAAAAAAATATCCTGATTTCATTAGAATGATAATAATACTATGCGAATACTATACGACGTTTATCGCACTGGCATACAAACTTGCGTTTATTGTTCATACCGGATCACTTCCTTCAGCGCGGCGCCCTGAAGAATTATCAATTTCTTTTTCTTATCAAATCCGGTAAACCGGCATAGAATTTCATAGGATTTTTTAATTTCCAGTAACCCATCCGGCACATTGTAAATAAATACTTCCGCCGTCCATATGATGCCTTCTTCATCAATAATGAAACGAAAGATGATCGGATCTCCTGTTTTAATAACATCGCGTATTGTGCCCGTACATTTAATCCACACACCGCGGTAAATCTCAGAACTTACTGCGGTATGTAAACTCACCGTATTTTGATGGGTTGAAAAATCAGGCCTCCCTATGGAAGCGGCAAGCAGATTAAACTTTTCTTTTACAATCAGATTTACCGTAGAGAATTGAATTTTATTTTGAATAATTATTGCCTCATTAACCAGACGGCCGGATATATTTTTTTTCATTTCTTTATATAATCTATCCGCTTCCTGTACGGAAATTTCCCCGCTTGTGTACTGACTATCTGTTTCGGATTGAAACAGGCCTCCGGTTATTTTGTCTGACTGGCTCTGTCCCGACTGAAACACATGAAGTGTATGCAGATTTTTATTTGTGACGTCAGTGGTGAATGGCAAAGAATCTGTGCCCCTGGAAATAATCGTCTGCAGTCGGTTGCGGTTCGCGATGAGCGCCGCGGATACGACGGCTATGGGAATGAATATCAGACATAAAATTTTCTTTAAAGAAATTTGTTTGCGGTAATAGGGGACAAAATAATCAGGACTCCGGTTAACCACAAATGCCGGCATGCTGGTGCAGGATTTTATCGCATCGAGAATACGGCGAATTCGTTTTTTTTCATAGTTTTGCTCCAAAAGCTTTGTATACGCGAGCAGCGCCTCAGCGGTGTGGTTGTTATATAAATCGAGGTATGCTTTTATCAGGAGCGCTTCGGGACGGGCAGTATCTATACGGGAAAGAATTTTATCTGTGTATACACCAGCACGGTGAAAGTCTCCGGTCTTAATGCAGCAAAGAGATAGTTTTAATAATACCTCAATATTATTCCGCGCTTCGAGCAGCAAATCGGAATATTCCCGCAAGGCTGTTTCATAATCCTGCGAAAAAAAGTATTTATCCGCCAGAGCGGTAACTGATGACCGGCTGCGGTGTAAAAGCCTTTTTTTTTCCTGAATCAATCTGGGTAATGATAACATTATGTGGTCATTTTTTCTATAGGCACCGTGGAAGGGTTTAGCAATCGGCAATTCAGGCGGAGAAGTTACAAAAACTCAAAATCCACTCGGACGTTTGCCACCGACATCCTGTCGGCAGCTGCACTCGGCAAGCGTGGAAAAACTTCGGCCTCCTGCCGTTTTTCCACACTTGACGCCGATTGAATTTTGAGTTTTTGTAACTCCTCTACTTGTCTATGTAAAGTAATACTACTGCTACAAAAAAGACTCGCTCTGAATTAGCCGTTACGAAACCTTTCCACTTGGCTATTAAAATCAAAACTACTACTATACGTCGACGTTCTGAATTACCGGCGAAACCCTTCTACGGTGCCAAAAAAAATGCGCCAATTAAACTAAGGGCGAGTCTCAGTTCTGGCTTTTTATTACTCCCGCAGGCATTCTCTTCTCCCCTCCGCGCCAGTGCGCCTCAGCGGGAGTCTCCCCATTCCTGTTTGACAAAAGAAAGCACTGTACAAACTGCCTGAATAAAACATAACTCATCATTGAGAAAACATGGTATAATTTATTATGAAGATAAAAAGTATCATTTTTGCGCTGAGCACTCTTTTAGTGTTATCCGCGTGTGCATTACGTACATCATTCCCGTTCCGTGTAAACCAATTTTATAAAATACTTTCAATGGCTGAAGTTATCAATAACCAGTCAATTGCTCCTCAACAAAAAAAAAAAACTGCCTTCTGACCAGGCAATTTCCGATTTTAAAAAAGGATCTTTAAAACCGGTCATTGCGCTTCTTGAACTAGTGCTGGAAAGTGAAAAACAAAAAGAACTCACCGATGGAACTCACTCCGAATTTATTATTGAATATAACAATCTTTTAAAAAGCGAAGCAATTAATTTTTTTTCACCCGGACAGCTCACCGAATATTTTTATAATTCAATATACCTGCGAATACATCCCGATGCTGCTGAGGCGATTTCTCCGGCGCAATGAGCACCAGTATTAACCGCACCAAACGTCTTGAGGCAGTGCTTTTTCTTGAAAATAAACCTGTCGATAAAAGAAAATTGTGCGGCATTCTTGAAATTGAGCCCGTTGAAGCCGATAGCCTCATCAACCAGATTAACAAACAATATACAGAATCAAATTCTGTTTTCCATATCAAAAGCTCCGCCAATGCCTGGCAGCTTACCCTGTCTTCATCATTCAGCGATACAATACTTGATCGTTACACTTTAAAAAAAAAAAAACAGTCCAAAGCGGTTTTAGAAACCTTAGGTATTATCGTGTACAAGCAACCGGTAACCAAAGCTGAAATCGAAACAATACGCGGAGTCAATTCAGCTCAGTATATTAAGCAGCTTTCCGATGACGATTTTATAAAAATAGCAGGGAAAAAAAATGCGCCTGGCCGTCCCGTTATGTACCGGACCACACAAAAATTTCTTTCCCACTTCGGTCTCGAATCGCTCAATGATCTGCCTACAATACCGGATATCCGGTCGTTTGAATTTTTGAATAACGACCATGAAACCGATGGACCGCAAACGGACAAAATTTAACTACAATATCAGAAAATATTATAATATATAACATCCAAAAACGGCATTCTTAAAAAATTTAGATTTTTTTTTAAAACGTATATTGTTTTTTATTTTGTATGTTATAATATACCTACCCCTTTCGATTATCGGAAGGACATTGGTTAATCTTTAATTTTCATAGGAGAAAAAAAAATGATAATAAATCACAACCTGGCATCAATAAATGCAAACCGCACTCTCAATGCGCGAAGCAGCGATGTCTCAAAAGTAATGGAAAAACTTTCTTCCGGCGAAAGGATAAACAGAGCAGGAGATGACGCTTCCGGTCTTGCTGTTTCTGAAAAAATGCGCAGTCAGATCGCAGGATTACAGCAGGCTTCCCGTAACGCCAATGCAGCCATATCTTTTATTCAAACAACCGAGGGATATTTGGCAGAAGGACATAGTATACTTCGCCGCATCAGAGAATTATCAATACAGGCCGCAAACGGAATCTTCACCGGCGAAGACAGAATGATGATTCAGGTCGAAGTAAGTCAAATGGTTGCGGAAATAGACCGCATTTCACAACACGCCGAATATAATGGAATGAGAATGCTTACCGGAAAATTTGCAGCTCAGGCCGAAGGCGGAGCCCCCGCAGCCAGCATGTGGTTTCACATCGGCGCAAATGCCGATCAGCGCATTCAAGCGTTTATCGGAACAATGACAAGCGCAGGTCTGCAGCTCACTGCAGAAAATGTGTCAATCAGTACCTCCGATAAAGCCAACAGAACTCTCGGTGTTATTGATAATGCCATTAAGAAAGTATCCAAACAAAGAGCAGACCTCGGCGCATATCAAAACAGACTCGACCACCTTATCAAAGGGGTGGATGTTGCCGCCGAAAACATGATTGCTGCCGAAAGCAACTTACGTGATGCAAACATCGCAGATGAAATGGTCAAATTCGCACGCGACCAAATTCTGCTGCAAAGCAACATGTCAATGCTTGCCCAAGCCAATATGAAAAACCAAGCAGTCCTTCGCCTAGTAGGTTAATTTTTTTATCATTTCCCGTGATCCATATCTGTATGGGTCACGGGTTTCTTAATACTATTTGATCATAACATCGCCTGCTGGAAAGAGTGTAATCGATACGCACGGGCGACAGACAACGCGAAAAAACAATTTGATGTAAGGTTCTTAGTCTAATCCGGCTCTTCACCCTAAAATACATAAAGAACGGCGGGGTGCGGAATTAAAAATTAAATAAACTTCTATTTAGAACAGACAAATAATCATAAAAAAAGTATGCAGCAGGGCAATCAACTGGAAAAACCGGAAGAAAAAAAAACTCCACGGGAAAATGTCAAGCAAAAAAATACCGGTGGAATAGACTTAAACGAACTGGAAAAGAAACTCAAAAAACAAAACAATAAAAACAGTAAAAACGGCAAGAAAAAGGAAGGTGTAAAACCAATTCCCGGTAAAACGGGTCCAACCGAAGGTATTTCAGGACGTGCAACACTATTCGGACTGATAATACTTATCCTCCTCACTATTTACACACTGAACCGTGAAAAACCTCCGGCACAGACTTTAAAGGTGACTTACACAAAATTTATTACTGCAGTTAACAGCAGCGAAGTCAGTAAGGCTGAAATTATCAACAATGAAAAAATCCGTTTTTCTCTGGACGGTAAATCATGCGAAACAGACATTCCGCTTGGTCATCCCGGGCTGATCGATCTGCTTATTAATAAAAATGTGACCGTTGACTCAATCACGGAAGAACCCAATAAATTACTGCCTTTCATAATGACGTTTCTGCCATGGCTTATTTTTCTCGGTTTTTTCTGGTTCATTATTTCACGGCAATTCCGCGGGAAGGGCGGCGGAGCGTTTAATTTCGGCCGCAGTAAAGCGCGAAAGCTCGGCGAATCCGAAATTAAGGAAACATTCAATGACGTGCAGGGCTGCGATGAAGCAAAAGAAGATCTTCAGGAAATAGTTACCTTCCTGCAAAACCCTAAAAAATATATTGACATTGGTGCAAAAATACCGAAAGGAGTTCTGCTTGTCGGGCCTCCGGGAACAGGAAAAACCCTGCTTGCGAAGGCAGTCGCCGGAGAAGCAAAAGTACCGTTTTTTTCAATGTCCGGTTCTGATTTTGTTGAAATGTTCGTCGGAGTCGGCGCCTCCCGCGTACGGGATTTATTTGAAACAGGTAAAAAACACGCACCGTGTATTGTATTTATTGATGAACTGGATGCAGTCGGAAGAATGCGCGGCGCAGGATACGGAGGCGGTCACGACGAACGGGAACAGACACTTAATCAGATGCTGGTCGAAATGGACGGTTTTAACACTACCGAAGCAGTTATCATAATGGCGGCGACAAACCGTCCTGATGTTCTTGACAAAGCCCTTTTACGTCCGGGAAGGTTCGACAGAGTGGTGGTGGTTGATGTTCCCGATGTTATCGGTAGACTCGGCATTATTAAACTCCACGCAAAAAAAATAAAAGTTGAAATTGACGTTGATTTGGACAGCATTGCTCGGGGAACACCCGGATTTACCGGAGCAGACCTTGCGAATATGGTTAATGAGGCCGCGCTTCTTGCTGCGCGAAGAGGTCATAAAAAAGTCACCAGAGATGATTTTGAATCTGCAAAAGACAAGGTCATGATGGGCGCTGAGCGGAAAAAACTCCTTATAAATGACGAAGAAAAACTGAATACCGCCTACCATGAAGCCGGACACGCGCTTGTCGGAGTTATGCTTAAAAAAGCTGATGTACTTCACAAGGTGAGTATTATTCCCCGCGGCAGGGCTCTCGGGGTAACTACTTTTCTTCCGGAAGACGGAAAACACACTATGACACAAAGCAAGCTCGAAGCGCAAATACGCATGATGTTCGGCGGCAGAGCTGCTGAAGAAATAATTCTTAACGACTTCACCAACGGCGCAGCAAACGACATAAAAATGGCAACCAGAATTGCGCGCGCGATGGTATGCGAATGGGGAATGAGCAAACTTGGTCCGGTTTCTCTTGGTGATAATGAGAAACCTGTTTTCATCGGGAAAGAAATGGCTTCACGGGAAGAAATGAGTGAAGACACATCCAGGATGGTTGACCAGGAAATTAAACGGATTATTGACGAAGCGTACAACGATGCGCTCAGTATCGTCCGCAATAATATCGATAAACTTCGTGTTCTTGCAGAAACACTTCTTGTTAAAGAATCGCTTACTGTTGATGAAGTATTTACAATGTTCGGCATGGAAAAACCACGGTCTTTTTCGCAGAAATTATCCGGAGAAAGCATAAAAGTGCCGGAAGCACCGGCAAAAAACGAAGATCCTGTTAATACGACGGAATAAAAAATATTGAAAAAAAGTAAAAAAAATTGACATGAAAGAAGAAAATAATTAAATTAATATCATGCCGACGTACGAATATAAATGCCCGGAATGCAGACACGGTTTTGAAAAGTTTCAGAACATAAGTTCAGAACCTTTTCAGGAATGCCCCAAATGCGGCACAGTAGTCCGGCGGAGCATCAGCGGGGGCACAGGTATCATTTTTAAAGGCAGCGGGTTTTACACTACAGACAAAAATAAAACCGGCGGTTCAAAAAGCACCGGGACTTCCGGTTCCGGAACCGGAAGTTCAGAAACCGATTCCGCAGCAAAAACCACCGATACAACCAAAGAAACAAAAAGCAAAGAAACTTCTTCAAACGCTGCGTCTTCAGAAAAAAAAGAAAGCAGCGCTGCGCCTGTTGCCGCGTCAGCCGCTACTGCCGAATCATCCGGTAAAAAAAATAAAGACAAAAAATAAATACAGGAGATTTCCTGTTAAATTTTCCGCGAAATTTTTTCAAGTTCCCTGATGCTGCCGTTTTCTTCGACGATACGCAGCGCGAGCGGAAGCAGCTCCTCTATTTTATGAGATACCACATACTGCAGCCGGGCAAACCGGTATGATTCTGTATCAACAGAAACGCCTCCAAGAGAGGATGCCCGGGATTTAATTATTTTCACCCGCCGCTTAATATCATGCTCCTCAGCAAAAACTGCATGTTCAAGAACCGTGCCTTTTTTCGGCACAAACGGGCTTATACTGATCTGAAGTTTCGGCATTATTCCTGATCGCTGCGCACCTCTGTTGAGCGCATCCCGGCATTGGCGGATTTGTACTGTTATTTCTTCTGCAGTTTTGTCATCTTCTTCAGGGAGACCTAGCATATAATATAATTTTAATCTGTGAAAACCCGCTGAACCGGCAAGGTATGCGCATCTCAGCAGATGCTCAGGAGAATACGCTTTACCGATATTTGTCCTGATTTTCAGATCGGCAGTTTCCGGTGCGAGTGTCAATGTGCGTTGATTATTAGCTTTTAAAAGACTGATGAGACGTTCTGTCAGTTGTTCCATCCGCAGTGATGCGACGGTTACTTCCTTTCCTATAGCGTTAATCGATTCTATGAGCGCGATGCAATCACTTCGGTCCGTAAAGGCGGCAGACACAAGGCCGATTTTTTTAACTTCTGACGGTAATTTGCTGATAATAGACAGAATTTCTGAAGACGGATGCTCATAGTATCCTCCGCTTTTTTTTGATAAAATACAAAAATTGCAGCGCCTGCGGCATCCGCGCGAGGTTTCAATTAAAAAGGTATTTTTAAATACTGTGCTGTCTGAAAGTAGAGCAGTATGACAAATCAGCGGCTTATTTTTATCTGCAGAAGGAGGTGTAACAAACTCTGACGAAGACAGCGAAGAACATGCGTCTGAAAACGGTATATCCGGCAGATGATTAAAAAATGCGCTGATTTCATTATTTATTACTCCGGTGTATATCCGTGTAAAAAACGAACGGAGCGTATCAGCGTGCTGGACTGCGGTTAATCCTCCAAGCAAGGAGGGAATATTATATTTTTTAAGGCATAGGGCTATTTTCAGAAGGTTCAGTATATCTGTTTCAAATGAAGAAGTGATAACGGCACCGCATATAGAGGACACATCAGCGCCTTCCGGTGAGAATAAAAACGGAGCAGATATGCATCCGTTCCGTCTGCCTCGACTATCGTGGAGATGATTTTTTTCCGGTCGGCTGTTATCAGAATAATTGTTTTCACTGTTTTCATTATATTCATTGCTTTCATGAGAAAAAAAACGCACAGGGCTGACCGATTTATTTAATGCGCATAAAGAAAACAATTCCTGAAATGCAAGATTGGACATGCCTTCTGCATAAGAGCCAGGGTAGATTATTCCCACCTTTGGTGTTTTTTTTGACGGGTTGACTTTGACTGCGCCAGAGGTGCGGGTATGTCCGGACATGCCCGCATGTCCGGGCGTAATGCTGTTACTGAGATACGGCGCTAAGAAAAATTCTTCCGTGCGCTACTCCGTCCTATACGCCCTGATTTATCAACGCAGTCGCACGTTTGACAAAGTCAGCAAGCGCGTCGCCTTTCAAGTTATTCTGCTGCAGAAGAGCCAGATCGTATACATTTTTGCAAAGCATTTTGACCTGTTCTCCGTTTGCGTCAGTTTTCTGAAGATTGGTAATTTTCTTAATTACCTCATTTTCAACGTTGATTATCAGTGTATGGAAATCAGGAAGGCCGCTTCCGGCTTTTCCGCCCATCATGAAGCTCATGTCGCTGAACCGGCGCATTTGCTCGGAAAGAGTGATCATTGCGGCAAAGGAGGTATCTTTGAATGTGTCGGCGTGAATATCGAGGTGTTCTTTTTCTAAATGATGTTTGAACAGAGATATAAGCTCTTTGAACTGTTCATCGCGTTTCTTCTGTTCTTCATCCTTCTTTTTGTGATCGTCTTCTGCGAGAAGTTTTTCTCCGATGTCAGAGTCTACACGCACAAAACGAAGCGGGGACATTTTCATTTCGAGATGCTGCAGAAGGTGACTGTCTATCGGGGAATCGAATACTGCAATTTCGACTTCTTCATTTTTAATGGAGTTTATATATGACACCTGCGCATCTTTGTCTGAACAATAAATTATTTTATTTTTCAGTTTGGAATTGTCATCCTGATATTCCCTGATAGTTTTGACTTTACCTTCAACAGTTTTAAAAATAATGCCTTCCTTCATTTTTTCGAAAAACTTTTCATCATTGATACAGCCGAACTTAATGAACACATGTATATGCTCCCAGTATTCAGCGTATTTTTCTCTTTTGTTTTTCAGAAGCGTTACAAGGCGGTCTGCGACTTTATTAACGATGTGACTGCCGATTTTTTTTACTTTGGGATCACCCTGAAGAAAACTGCGTGACACATTAAGCGGAATATCCGGACTGTCGATAACGCCTTGCAGCAGATTCAGATAAGGGGGAATAATATCGATGATATTATCGGATACAAATACATTGTTGCAGAAGAGTTTAATTCGTCCCTGACTTTTTATGTCGATATCGGTGCGAATTTTGGGAAAGTAGAGTATTCCCTTCAGGTTAAACGGATAATCGACAGTAAAGTGAACATGGAAGAGCGGGTCTTCGCCGAAGGGGAAAAGTTTTTGATAAAAATCAAGATATTCCTGTTCTTTGTCTTCAGCCGGTTTACTGTTCCAGAGTGCGGACTGTTCATTGGCTTTTTTACCGTTTACGCGGATTTCAACGGGCAGAAAATTGGAAAACCGGACAACCAGATCCTTGATTTTTTGTTCGTCAAGAAAGTCTTCGGATTCTGCATTAATGTGAAGAATAACATCTGTTCCACGGTCTTTTTTATCGGAATCTTCAAGGGAAAATTCGGTACTGCCGTCGCATTTCCAGTGTACGGCTGCTTCATTTTCCTGGTAACTTCTGCTAATAATTTCGACCAGATCAGAAACCATGAACGAAGAAAAAAAACCCAGCCCGAAATGGCCGATTATCTGGCTGCCGGAATCGCCTTCTTTATACTGTTCAAGGAAGTCTTTTGCTCCGGAAAAAGCGATTTGGTTGATGTATTTTTTTACTTCATCGCGGGACATTCCAAGGCCGTTATCGCTCACAATGATAGTTTTTTCTTTTTTATCGATTTTTATATCTACAAAGGATTCCTTGATTTCACCTTTGTATTCACCGAGACCGGAAAGCCGGTCAAGTTTGGTAATGGCATCAACACTATTTGAGACCAGCTCGCGTAAAAAAATATCGTGTTCGGAATAAAGCCATTTTTTGATAATAGGGAATAAATTTTCGGTATTAACGCTTATGGCGCCTTTTTCTTCTGACATAACACTGCTCCTGCTTTTACTCTATATAAATATAATTATTAAGGTTGATAAAGTCAAGAATATAACCGGCGCCACGCTTCAGATGTGTTTACAGCCATAATTCCATGGACTGACCACCCTTCGGGACAGGCCTGAGTATTTGAAGCCTGAATGTACTTTATCGTTTTTTCCGGGCGCGGATTGGCCCATTCCCAGCCATGCAGATAGACCTTTTTTCCACGATATATGGTATTGCAAAGCGGTTCAACCACATCAGCTGCCATATAACCGAAGTGACGGAAGAAAAAGCTTTTAATCGGTAGAATAACAGATTCGTCAATGGATACTATATTCGCACCATAGCACACTGGTATTTTTAATTTTTTCCCATCTGCATAAGTTATAAGATAGTAACCGATCAGCCGGTAAGGCTCGGTAAAACGTGAATAGAAATCGGTGCCGTAGGGAGGATGCCTGCGGAATGTACTGTGAATAAAAACCAGGCTACCTGATTTAGCATTGATTTTCAGCATATCGCCGCCGGAAACGCAATACCAAGGTCTGTTCCATGTGCGCCAGTTAAAATTCCTAAGTGTGCCGGTCATTGAAGGAAACGGCGGTTCAGACGATTTTTTTACATTTTTTTGCAGAAAGCTACACACGGCATTTGTACCGGCTGATGCGAGAAGTTTTTCTGAGGTGCTGAATAGCGGAATGAGCGCCCGCAGTACCCTGTCGTATGATAAGCGCAGGGCATCCTGATAACCGTCATGCCAAAGCATCTGTGCGGTGTACATGAAGTCGTAAATTTTTCCGGATGAAGAAAGAGTACGGCTATCCATGCGGCACCATGTTGATACCTGGCCTCCGGATATTCCTTCTTTTTTGCTTCGAAGCGCATACCGGGGATAGTGGCTTGAGTATAAATTTCCCATAACTACATTAAACCCGCGTTCAAGGAGTTTATCTTCGAGGTCTCTTTCAGGATGGAAGTACCAGATAAAATCAAGAAGGATGATGTCTTTGGGGATTGTATCCAGGGCGGGGGGAGTTTTGTATTTTGTACAGTCATGCAGCATATCCGCCCAGATCATCATACCGAGGTTTTTGTTTTTTAAATGCGTATGCATCCGCATTACGTGCAGGGAGTAAAGATCAGCCGGATTTTTTCCACGGCATTTTTCACACACACCGATGTGATACACTTCATCATGCCCCATGTGCACATAACGCTTCGGCTTGATGACCTCAATTACTTCATTCAGCACATCTGAGATAACTTCAAAACTCTTTTCCGTTGACGGGCAATAACAACTGGCAAAACGCTCTTTCGGTTTTTTATCCTCAGTTTGCTGGTTCCATTTTTCTTCATTACTTTCAGCCGGCCACTCCCCTATTTCCGGATATGCGGCGGTTAAATATTCCACATGACTTAATGACTGTACTTCGGGAATAACTTCGAGGCCGTATCTTTCTGCGTACTCCGTAATATCTCTGACTTCATCCTGTGTAAGTACTCCCCCTCCGGCGACCATTTGGCCGTGGGGAAATTGCTCCAGGAGCGGTTTGTTTTTTAAAAGTTTATTTTTTTCAATCCAGACTTTATTGATTTCAGGCCTTGATTTATATTCCATCCCCCCTGCAATTTCAAGAAAGAGAGTGTTGTACTTCAGCGGTATCCACACATCGCGGATAAGCCGTTTGAAATACGGTATTTCCTTACGCGGCGGGAGACCGCAATGAATTCCGCGGATCTGTTTTGCAGGATAATCATTCAGTGTGACCTGAGGTATTTTTCTGTGCTGTCTGAAAAGAAAAAAAAGCTGCATCAGTGACTCTACAGCATAGATAAAACCTTTTTTATCAGAAGCAATGATAATTATTTCATTTGCAGCAACACTGCACGAATAACCTTCGGATTGCACATTACCGCCGCGGAAAATTACTTTTCCGGGTTTGTGTTTTTTTATTTTTAGATACGGGAAGAATCTATTGAACTTATTAAGAAAAATTACACCAGCGGGTTCTGCTGCCGGATCCTCGGTTAGCACATCCGGAATTGAAGAAAAATTAAAATGCTGATTGTTTTTTTTATATGAAATTTGCTGAGGAACAGGAAACGGTGACACACCGGCTTCTGCGGCGGTCCCCCAGATTTCTACTCTGCTCAATACCAGGTCCAGACAGTCAGTTTCAAGCCGTATTATGATTTGTTTTGCCTGCACACCGGCGGCCATTGAAATTTTTTCAGTTAGAATTGGATCGCCTTCTGCAGTACATACTGCATCGTCTGTTTTTTCCGGAAAAAAAACCTGAACGCGGCTGAGTGCTGCTGTCGTTTTCCCGTCTGAGCACCTTGTGTTTTGTTTTAGTATTATATGATCAATAAAATATGGAATTCTGAAACCGAAGATTATATCAACGGGCTGCCGGATAATTCTGAGACTGTTCCAGCCTGTCGCACAGTTTTTCCCGTTGGTAAGATTCCCCTTGTCAAAACTGATACGTCCGGTCTGAGTATATTCCTCTTTATATAGCTCCGGGAAATAGTTTTTTTTTGAAGATGTAAACCGGTAGGTGTAGCTGCCTTTGACCGGCAAATTATAACCGCAACCGGTTAAACAAATCATATTCGTTTCAGCCAGGAAATTAAATATTTTATAATTCCGTAAAAATTACACTTTATCGAGAGTTTCTGCGATATACAACAGCCGGTTAAAGTCAGCATCAGGAGGCAGTGTATCGGCAATACTGAAAATAAGCCTGTCCCACGGCTTTGCAGAATTTACAATTTCTGTAAATTCCCGGCGGAAAAAATCCTCAGGATACGCCCCGGGCACAAGTAATGATGAAGGAATCCCCCCCCAAATTGCCGTTTTCCCGGCAAACGCAGCTCTGTATTCCCCAAGACTGAGCCTGGTCATAGGAGACGGACATACCGAATCTGCGATATCGAAACCGCACTCGGTATATTCCTGCATCAGGCCGGCATTTTCCCCATCTGTATGAGTAAGCAGCAGCTGTCCGCTCTGATGCAGCACGGTACCAGCCCGTTGAAGCCACGGTTTGATTTTAGGGGTGAATAACGGAGGAGGTGTCAGTGCCTCATCATAGTTCGCGCCAAATAGCACTACTTCGGCTCCGGAAAGCCGGCCGGATTCAAGTAATGCATTATATATTTCCGCAAGAGGTTCCGCGGCTTCGTCGATGAGTTCAGGACAATCATACATATCGAGATAAAAATCACTCATTTTCCTGATATCCCGCATAAGATGCTGATACGGTCCCGCAGCAAGACTTATAAAAGCAACTGCCAAACCGAGGTTGCCGACTCTGTTTCTCTGCATGGTATACCGGTCCGGACGGGGCGTGATTTTTACTTTTTTGAAAATCTCAGCTATTCTACAGTAATCACCGGGTTTGTTAACCGCATAGTCGGTAATATCCGGAATACTTCGGCCGGAATTAAAAAAATCGTCATCGAGGGTAATAGAAGTAAAGACTGGCCCCAATGAAGTTTCATACCGGACTTTCAGAATAGTTCCGTTATCGTCAACGGAGTAGTCCACCCCGCTGAAATCCGCTTTCCATGGAATTTCCGGATGGTCAAAAAAACCGAGTGCCCGGTGGGTGTACCCTTTGCGGCCTCCTGCAGTAAAATCAGGGATGACTGAATGCAGTCCCGCATTGAGCATTGCGGATATACCTGCGATATCCTTTCCAATACAACCAGCGGGTAATGAATTGTTCCGGAAGTGATAGTTATACCAGATATCGATACGCGGCGCAAAAAGGGGCCGGCGCGGGACTGCTCCTTTTAAGACAGAGAGCATTTCTTCTGAGCGCGTCATGACTTAAGCAGGTTTTGATTTCCGGATTTTCAGTACGGCTTGTCCGGCCGACTTCAGATTTGCGCATGGAGTATCAAGCGGTACCGCGCATTCCGGCGCGATAATATCGATTCCCGCTGAAAACGCCTCCTGCACCGCTTGTGTAATTTGTTCTTCTGTTCCGAGGCGGAGCAGGTCAGGATTATTTAATCCTCCCATCAGCGACAGTTTCGTGCCGGCCAGGCCGCGTACTTCAGATGGTGTTCCGGCTTGTGTATCGTAGTGAAAACATGGTATTCCTGTTTCACGTATATATTTTATACGGTCGGCGGTTCGTCCGCATGTGTGCAGGATAAGCGGTATTGATATTTTTTCTGATAGTTCGGCATGAATTGGCGCGAGAAAGTCATGGTACATATCGGGACTGCACATATCTGCGGAAACGTGGTCGCCAAGAAGCAGACAATCCGCACCTGCCCCTGCCTGCGCTGCCGCAAACCGCAGGGTAACATGTGTTAATTTTTCAAGAATACGTTTCGCGGTGTCCGGTTCATCAAGCGCAGTCAGTAAAAAAAATTCTATACCGAATAAGTGATATGCCAGTGTCCATGGACCGAACACTTTACCGCATACCGCGGCATCTGATCCGAGTCTTTTTTTAAGCAGACCGATTGCATCCAGCGGCACCTGACAGGGAGGACGTTTTTCAAAGTCGCGGGGAATGACAATATCATCGGGAGTTTTCCAGATATGTTCTTCACAATACGGCATTTGTGAACGAGTTCCCCAATTAACCGGGCTCCCGAGAGCTGCCGCATCATGCCAGGTCGAGAATAACGGCATTACCACATCGAATCCGTATATAGTGTGACCTGCTTCAGCAAGGACGGCCATTTTGTCTGATTGCAAATGTGCATCAGGGAAAAATATGCCGGTTTTCTGCATCAGCTCAGTAGAAACGATTGATGTACCCGGTCCTCCCGCACAATTGTCTTTTCGCGAAAGCGCATCTAAAAATATTTTTTTACTCATGAAACACCACCGCTCATAAGAATCTAGTCTTCAATCTTCGGATGAATTTTATAATACTCTTTTTCTTCGGCAATTCGTTTATTAATAAAACCGTGCTGAATATAATTCATCGGTAGATAGCTTACGAGCGAAAATAACGACGTTCCTGCTGCAAATGGGAACCTTTTCCAGATAGAAGAATGACTATAAAATTCTTTCCAAAGCCACTGTTCACCTTCATAGAGCTGATCGGCTGTCATATTAAGCGGACGGTACAGCGGATACTCTGTCGGCTGGGGTTCAAGCCACCATTCCTTGTTAAAAAGACGGTTTTCACGAACAAGTCTTTCGTGGAGCGGTGTTCCTGGATACGGGGTCATAATTGAAAAAATTGCGTTGTACACTTTTGATTCGAGCGCAAAGTCAAAAATCTGTTTGAAAATATCCGGTGTGTCCTGATCGAGCCCGACAACAAAAGATGCCATGACCCCAATGCCGTAGTCAGCAAGCCGTTTGACCATCTCAAGATAATCTTCCGGGTTATTATGACTCTTTCCGCATGATTTCAAACTTGCTTTATTAACCGTCTCAAACCCGATTAAAAGCCCTTTGCATCCGGATTTTTGAAGCAGCGTGAGTGTTTCAGGGTCTTTTAATCCGTGCAGAGAGGCCTGCCCAAGCCACGAAAGTTTAAGCGATATTAATTGAGTGAGCAGCTCTTTTGTGTAATTAGCTTTACCCACGATGTTATCATCGCTGAAAAGAAGCCGCGAACCTTTGAGAAGTTTTAATTCATCAATAACATCTGAAACATTCCTGAGCCTGAGTTTGTTTCCGAAGAAAGGCACCACAGAACAGAATTCACAGTTAAACGGACAGCCCCGCGAGGCCTGTGCAGTATACATCGGCACATATTTTTTTGAAGTAAAAATATCCCACCGGGGTTTAGGTGCAGTATCAAAAACAGGTAGTTCTTTATGTTTATAAATTTTTTTTAACTGCCCGCGTTTGACATCTTCGAGTATTGTTTCCCAAAGGCCTTCGGCCTCGCCGACCACAACCGCATCAGCGTGCTGAATTGCTTCATCGGGAAGCGCGGTTGGATGAATACCGCCGAGTACAACTTTAACCCCTTTTTTGCGGTATGCGCGGGCGAGCTCATAGCCACGCAGCGAGTTTCTTGTCTGAACGGTTATACCCGCAATGTCCGCAGAAAAATCAAGATCACGGTCAGTATCTAGCGGCTTGATACGGTCATCTCTGAGGGTAATCTGATGTTCTTTCGGAGTCATGCCTGCCAAAACGGCTAAGGCATGATTTCTCAGCATCGCGTTCGCTCCGGAAGCGGGGTATACGAGTTCTATTTTCATAATGAATGTCCTGAGATTAAATAGTATTTTACAAATTGAAAAAAAACAATATATTTTTTCTGGATTCGAGTATGATATATTATATGATATAGCGGGGAAAACAGCAAATATTCCTTTTTGAATAGTCGCAAAAGGGTTTACGTTTTTTTTATGATCCAATCGATTTTTTCATTTACTTCTGTCAGTATGCTTTCGGGGGCTTTCTCAATAAACTTAATTTTTCTGGATCTCCAATCGAGACTCTTTACCTGATCAGCCAAAATTACGCCATCAATCTTTGTTAACTTGATCCTGACTTCGAAAGGATAGCCTTTTATTTTCGAAGTAATAGGAGTAAAAATCGCGAGACCGATTTTTTTATTATATTCCGCTGGTGAAAGCACAACTGCAGGTCGCTTGCCCGCTTGCTCGTGACCTCTTTGTGGATCATGATCTAACCAAACTATATCGCCTCGTCCGGGGAAATATTCACTCACAATATTTCCTTCCCGTGGGTCCCATCGAAATAACTTGAATGAATATTGTCTTTAGTTATTAAAGATAAAATCTCATTTAAAGTCTTTTTTTTGGTTGCCTTTATTATAATTTTGTGATCTTCTTCAATCACCTCGACCGTTGATCCATTTTTCAAGGCCAAATCTTTCGCCATCAAATTCGGAATTCTTATGCCAAGGCTATTTCCCCATTTCTTGATAGTCGTTTTCATAAAAAGTAGTGTATACTAAGTTTATACTTTCGTCAAGAGGTTAGTTTTCCAGGGGAAACGCAACCTTTTCGTTTCAGTGGTATTTTTATTATTAATTTCTATCGAATCTCGAAATAAATCATCAGGGTCAATATCAATTCCATTTGACCATTCAATTGTATCAAAAACAATTTTGAAATTTGTAAATAAACTTTTATCTTTTAATTCTCGAAATAAACCCTTTTCAAGAAGTGGTTTAACATCAAATATTTTTGTCAGATTTCTTTCATATGTAATTATAAGTTCATAATTTTCTGTTGTGGTTACTTTAACAATCTTTGGTGACATGTCTTACCTCACTTTAATGGTTCAATATTAAACGGTTTTTCTCCATTTTGGGCTAAAACCCAATCTGCCATTAATTCTTCTTTATGTAGTTCTATCCACGCTTGAATCAATCGAGTTTGTTTTATGGACATTTCCCCTTCTGTAATTTCAGCAGAATTAATGTTTAATGATGCCTTTAGGTCCTGATATTACGCATGTATATGAGGCGGATTGTGTTCCGACGTTCCAGTATACATTCGAATTATAATTCCTTGAAACATGCTAATTGTTGGCACAAATCCTCCTTTGTTATTTTAACATAAAATATCATAATTTTTTTATAAAGACTATATTCATGAAAATGATTATTTGTAAAATTTCTGTGCTTTGCAACTTGAGGGGTCAGCGGTGGCGTTCCTCGGCGTCCGCTGTATACGGTTGTTCGCCATTTATTTTCCCATATACGATAAGATGGTGATAAACGTTGTCTTTCGTGACTTCGTCAATCAACTTATCCTCCCTTGTCATTCCGGCTTTTTCCATAACTCGTCCAGAAGCCGGATTTACTTCCATAAATCTAGAAGTTATCTTATGCAACTTAACGACGTTAAACGCATAATCAATAATCGCTTTTGCGGCCTCAGTGCAATATCCATTTCCCCAGTATTCATGTCCAATCCAATACCCCAGTTCAGCTCGAGAATGTTGTTTGGTTATTCCGATCCCAATTGTACCGACGATCTCTCCTGTTCTTTTGAGAGTTATTGCCAAAGTCAGGCCAGTCCCATTATAGAATTGTGATGCATGGGTTGATATCTATTTTTCTGCCATTCCAGGTTCATATGGATACGGCACATTCAAGGTTGTCGCATAGACCTGCTTGGTCCCCGCAAGAGCCATTACCACATCAGCATCACTGATACTGAATGGCCTCAAAATTAATCTTTCCGTTTCAATTGTCGGTTGGTGTTCCATTGTTTTGTCTTTCGGCGAACAGTAGGCCGAGCCGCGCGTGTACTCACGTATCGGCTCCAGCCGCTTGTTGGCCACATTATTTTATTACTCTGATTTTATATATTTTACTCATCAATTCAAAATGCTTATCACTTGTAAATATTGAAAAATCATTTTGAATAATATTCTGCAATAATAGCAGATCTGGAATCCCGACTTTATTTATTCCATTTTTAATGTTTTTTACTTGATAATCTATAATTTCATTCCAATTAATTTGCAATGGTTTTATATTAATACCATGAAGAAGGTTAACAATCTTTTTGTTATTCTGTACAATTAATGGCGGCAATATTTCTGAGAGTATAATCTCATTTACAACAACTACATTACTATCTATTAATTCTTCTATGACTCGATATCTTTCACCTTTATTAAAATAATCTATCCATATAGTTGTATCTATAAGAACATATTTCATCTTTGTCTCAGTGCATCAATATCAATTTTTATATTTAACTTTCCACGGTATTGCTTCAATTGCTGAAGATTTTTATATTGAATTAAATTTTGTAGAGCTAGTTTTATAGTTTCTGTTTTATTCTTTGAATTTGATACTTTTACTGCTTCATCGACGAGATCTTTTGGTAAGTCTAATGTTGTCCTCATAATGCTTCCTCTTATGCATATAACATATCATATTTATGCATATTTGTCAATTTATATTTTTATGTGGCCAACGATCCGGATGAGCTGCGCGGCGCGTCTTGAAAAAACGCCGGGAACCAAAGAAACATTGTTATTCATAGTCACTTTGTCAAGAAAGAAACTGCGCCGTGTCAGCCCCATCCGATTGTTAGGCGGTTTTTTTATTTTTTTAATTCGATTTAGTTTTAATTTATATTTTTTTTTTGCTGCCAAAGCTATTTTTCTTGTAAACTCGATGTACTTTTTTAAATCGTTATTGGAATTTGAATTCATTTCTTTTTGTACGCGATATTTTTCATCAAGAATTGGATTGGTAATCATAATTCCTCCGAAAATAATTCGAGCGGCGTGATTATTTCTGGCACAATCAAATTTAAGTTGGTATTCAATATTCTAAGGTGTTGTTTCTTATTAGCATTTGCCAGATGGTTGCAATTCCAGGTTAGAAAAAATCGATGCCATAATAAGAGGAACAAGCCAGATGAAGTGCGTCCCCTTTTAAAGCTTGAGGGACAAGAAAATTTTGAAGATATATTTTAGCAATATTCAGAATATCATCGTTATAATCAAGAGTGGAGAGGCCATTTAATAATTTTAAGGCTTCGGCTTTGCGTGGAGAATTACCGTTATTTAGCTCAAAAATTACTTCTTCAGAGATGAATAAATTATAATTTTTTCGTTCTTCTTTCCACCATTTTTTTGTGATTTGTATGTGATAATTTATTTCTTTTCGATTATCGCAGTAATAACTGAAGATTGTCGAGTCAAGATAAACTTTTTTTTTGATTGACATGTTTTTTTTCGTTATTTTTATTTATATTTTCCGCCCAACATAGAGGTCAGTGCTTTCCCGCAGGAAAATGCGCTGCACCGACTTGTTAACCGCATGTATTATTATCATTTCTAAAAAATTAGGCAAGAGCAACTTCTAAATCTTTATCTAAAATATCAGCTATTTTCTCTAATGTCTTAATGGTTGGATTGCACTTACGTGGGTTTTCAAGTTTCTGATACGCTTGGTAAGAAATTCCAAGCATACTTGCAATTTCAGTTTGAGTTTTTTTTGCTCGTAATTCACGAAGCTGCATTGATAATTTAATATGTGGTTTTAACTTTATTGGGAAAAAACATTTGCCTTTATATACTTTTGCAATTGGTATTTTAAATCCTCGTTCAAAATCAGATTCAATACAGCCATTCAACGCATCACTGGCATTTTGAAGAGCTTCATCCATTGATGTACCAAAAGTATTAACATTAGGAAGATCGGGAAAAGATGCAACAAATTCGCCATCTTCTCGCAGTATTTTTACGTAATATATCATATTATTACACCTGCCTGTTTTAATATTGACATTGCAAGTCCTTTGGGGATATCTTTTTCCCCATGAAGTGGAACAGGTATTGACCTTTTTGTGTCTTTAACCATTATGTGATGGCTCCCGGAAATACGATCTAAAACCCAACCATTTTCCTTTAAAATTTTAAGAAGTTCTTTGCCTGTCATTGATTATTATACAACATTTAAGTTGTGTAGTCAAATTTTCTTTTATCGGTTAACATATCGTTTAGCTTATGCTAATATATGTTATCATGATAAATAAAATAAATATACATTCATACAAATGTTAATAATACGCCACTATTTAGATAAAATATGCAATAATAACAAGTAATTTTATTGTTATCCCGCAAACATTAAACCATTTGAGAAATTAGCTTGACTTTCCATGATTACCTTTTAAAGACCCAGATAACCCCTCCGGATAAAATCCAGTACTTCCAATATTGGGTGTCTACTTATAAGAATTTTTGTGAAAACCTGCATGTGCCATACTCAGAAAGTAAAAATATCGATTTGGTTCATGAGTATTCTCAATTCATATAGATAAGGAATTTGGATTAATGATTTCTATTATCTACGGTGGAGGACTTCGCTTGCAGGAATGTTTGAATCTACGTATCAAAGATATTGATTTTGACCGCTTGATCTTGAATATCCTTGCAGCAAAAGGAGACAAAGACCGGCAAACTCTGCTTCCGAAAAATCCTGTTGATTCCTTACAGCAGCATCTGGTAAAAATAAAAAAACTATATGAACAGGATAGACAAGAAAAAATACCTGGTGTATATCTGCCTGATGCCGTACAGAGAAAATATCCCGCAGTCGGAGAGAGTTGGCCGTGGTTTTGGGTTTTTCCGGCAAAACGTTTATCCGTTGATCCCGTAAGTAAAACTGTCAGGCGACATTTTGTTTTTCCTTCAACACTTCAGCGCTCCTTTCAGGTTGCCGTAAAAGAAACAGGCATCATTAAGCGAGCAACCATTCATACTCTTAGGCATAGTTTTGCCACGCACCTCCTGGAAAATGGCTATGATATACGCACGGTACAAGAGCTCCTTGGCCATGCCAATCTTCAGACGACTATGATCTACACCCATGTGACAAAGAAAAAGCTCGACAGTGTAATAAGTCCATTTGATATGTCCTAAGCCGGCAAAGCCGGAGAGGTCAACCGACTTCGTCGGCAGACACCAGAAGACAGCAGCCGACTTTGTCGGCAGTCATCAGCGGGCAGCGTACAGAAGTCAAAGACTAAATAAAATTATGTAGGTACCAGCTGTCCTCTGTCCTCTGTCCTCTGTCCTCTGTCCTCTGTCCTCTGTCCTCTGTCCTCTGTCCTCTGTCCTCTGTCCTCTGTCCTCTGTCCTCTGTCCTCTGTCCTCTGT
>Ga0180007_10000942_pt1 | contig 43014 bp, 53 predicted proteins | sample MM_PC_MetaG_FD_121122 | JGI IMG/M metagenome (GOLD analysis project Ga0180007, IMG submission 121122) | Groundwater microbial communities from the Aspo Hard Rock Laboratory (HRL) deep subsurface site, Sweden - MM_PC_MetaG | ecosystem: Environmental > Aquatic > Deep subsurface > Groundwater... | reverse complement strand
CTGGTTGTACCCATCTATGCTTGCGTTCATCAAATACACCGCCTGGAAAAGGTGGATTAGCCTGATGAGCTTTTTCTATACTCTCCTCAAAAGGCTCCCATTCATCTGACAATGACAGTAGCGACACAATATATTTCTCAGGAGATTTTAGGCCTGTATCGGTATTAACGCAATAGCCTTTATTATCTTCTGTCTCATAGAGAATTAACTTATCTGCCTTGGCTATAGCTTTCATTTATACACTCCAAATTTAATTCCAGCTTTTACAAGCTTACCTTTTGTAATATTATCCGGCTCATCTTTAAAATAAATTGTATCAATATCATCTAAAGTAACTTTATTGTGAATATGTACTTCATTATAATACATACTTGTGGCATCCTCTATTGACTTATACTTCTTACCAATTGTAATGCTATTACCTAACTCTACCTCAGCATGAATATTATTTAATGGGCTTGGAATTATTCTAGCTCCATCATAAGCAATTCTACCGCCAGAATTAACATCTAAAGTATCTCCCATTGTAAATGTGGATCTATCTCTGATAGTATTCTTCATTTTTATTCTGCAATCTCCATAATCCGATAACCAATCGTGCTTACTCTTGCCTTCATCATATGAACGAAGCCACCCATTTTTATTAGAGGTAAGATATCCATAAATAGGTCTATCAGCATTATCTACATTAGGTAATAATCCAAAAAGTTCATTTTCTGCTACACTCCTATCTTTTTGATATTCCTTAAGAGAAATATCAGGGTTCTTTCCGGGACTTTTTATTTTCTGCTCTGAAATATTTTTAAATCTACCTGCTGACAAGAGACTGTTTAGCCTAGAACTAGGCATTCTAATCCAGATATCTGCCTTTGCCACTAGTGGCTTAATAATATCAACCACCTTTTTCTTAAGCTCGTCAGAAGTAATTCCCAACCCTTCGGCATAGTCTTTCCATCTACGTACAGCTTCTGGATTCATATATTCAAGCAGTCTCTTTCTATTGGCTTCGGTTCTTTCAACCACAGAAGGAGTTTTACCTTCAAATTGCTTGTACATTGTTTCAACCGTATGTCTTCCTACCTCACTCTTCGAATAATATGGACCTTTCTCATCCTCACGCAATCTCACTCTATATGGAGATCTTTGAGATAAATGGCCTCCATATCTAGAAAGATAATATCTATCGCTAATCGAAGTATCATCCACAATAGCACTTCTTCTAATAGGATATTCATTTTTATAAGCAAATTTGCCTTTACTAACCTCTCTGATATAATTAGTCTCCACATGAGATAAATCTATCTTCAAGGAATCTTTACTTGTAGGCTTTTCCGATAATACCACATATCTGTATTTATACTCTTGATCTCCTTCATCAACAAATTTGTCTTTTATTTCCTCTGCCACTTTTTTATACCATTCACCTGGAACAGAGCCCTCATAATCAAATCTTTTAGGATCAACATTTACATATACAAATCTTGGAATCTCAATTCTCTTACTCATCCTATCTTTATCAGAGGGTATAGTTACAATATCAGTAGTGCCTTCTTTCTCGTAATATCTTCTATCTTTCCAAGTAGTATTGTCTTCAATAATTTTCACACCTTTTGGAGAAGTTTCTCCTGGCCGAATAAATACCTTTATCTTTCTCTTCTCTATTTCTACTTCCTCAGGTCTAACCATCTGAGTCCTCTCAAATGGCTGGCCTTCTTTGGGGTGCACAAGCACTTTCTTAGGCACCAGCCCAGCTCTGCGTTGCTTCTCAATATATTCTGTAAGCTCTAATAATTTACTTGTCATCTTGATGTTAATTCCTCTAAGAAAGCTTTGGCAGCCGCAGTAGCGACTACATTATTCTCGCCTGCCTTGAGATGCTTTCTGAATTCACCCCACCATTGTGCTCTATATGTATGTGTAGTACTCTTAATTCTTCTAGCTAAGAAACGAGCAATCCCATAAATGTCATCCGGATTTGCTTGAGGGTCTGCCATCATATCTACAATCTTTTTTGAAGTTGCCGCAAAGCCAAGTTTTCCCAACTCTCTCATATGCTCAGGATCTACTTTCATCCTTCTCTGGAATGGTTGTCTCCCTCCTCCTGGATGTACCCATACTACTTTTTCAATAAGTTCTTTCTCTAGGAGGTCTGCATCGTTGTCTAAAGATGCTTCAAATGCCTTGGAAATGTTGTTAAATGCCTCTAAACTTAACGAATCGATTGATTCTGAGACCTTTTCTGCGGACCTATAGGTTTCTATACTCTTTTCAAGTTTTAGTGCAGATCTATAAATGGCAGTCTTTAATCCTTTAAATGCCAAAGTAACCTCTACTTCAATATTTCTATTGGTTGCTTCTTGTTTCAGCCTTCTATTATCTTCGCGATAGTCATCAGTTGCGAAGACAACAATACAATTCTTGATATTTTTTAGTTTTGACAACAGCTCAATAGCAGGAGATTCCTCTTGCTTAACAATTTCTGTATCTCTATCTCTTAACCAAAAAGGCTCCTCTAAATCTAAATTAACCAAGTTCCACCTCTTGATTCTCTTTATAAAATACTATCTCATCTTCACTTCTAAGGCCAGAACCACTACTAGAATTCACCCTATCAGAATATAATACAGAGCTGGTAGGAATATCTTGAACTAGAACAATTCCTCCATTTATATGAGCCCTCCCATTTGCCACAGTATCCTTCAACGTCCATGAAGATAAAATACCATTATCTACTCTATACTTCTTCCCCTTTTCCAATTTTCCAAATTTATCTTCCAATCTTCTTGCCATATTAGCAGTGGTCCCTCTATATACTCGGATAGTATCTCCAAATTGTTTCCTCAGCACTTGTTGAGTCATCTCTGAAGATACTCTCAGGGCCTCATCAAAATGTCTACCATATTCTTCTCTGTCTGCATTATATCTTCGTTTAAGTAATTCAACATACTCTTTCTGCATCTTAGTATCACTGGGATGGGCCTCCTTAGCATCATGCTCTACCACATTATTTATCTCTATTTCAGACTTCTTTTCTTTGCCAACCATTTTGCCTACTATCTGTCTAAAAAGGCAAGCTCCTCCACTTGAAGACCATTGCTTCCATTCACCAAACACATTGTGGGCAGCATCTAATTTATCTTTATAATCTTTACCAAATACTTTTTTAAATACCTGCGAATTAACATCTTCAATAAATTGATGATATTCGAGACTAGGATCAGAATCGAACTCCTTCTTATGATCTTTGATATATTTATTAACAATATCATCCAAAGTATTAGACACAATCGATTTTACTTTTGAGACTTTCTGCGATTCCAACTCCTCTGGTCTAACCCATTGCTGCCTAGTAAACTCTTTACCACCTCTCTTCACTCTAACAGGGCGTTTGACCAATCCAGTTTTCTGCTTCTTAATAAAGGTAGCTAATTCAAGTACTTTTGTCATCTCACAATATTACCGTATCCACATTATCCATTGTATCATAATGCTCCACTGCGCCTAAGGCATACACCAAAGCATCAGCTACTCTCAATCCAATGGTAGATGTCTCCTCTATTTTAAATGGAATAATAGAGAGACCAAATACCTTAAATTCCTTATCAAGCTCAAACGTGCTTATTTCGACAAATGGATTCTTAATCTTGCCACTAATATCTATTTCTGCCCATACTGCGATTGACTCCTGTTTGTCTTTTGCCCAATCACTTAATTCAGACAATCCACTTATAGTACCATCATCACTTTTAGTAAGAATTACAACATCAATACTTGCCACTCCAGTATTGGCTATTTGATCCTTAAAGAATTTATTGCAGTCAACAATAATATTATATCCTACATGTTGAAGAAGCAATGTAGAATTAGTAGGATCTTCACCTAGAAACGTAATATGTAGGTCTTTATCTATAGCAGAAGTAGCTTGCTGCTTTTCTACTTTCTCCTCAAGTTCGGCAAGTGAATCTGCTCTAATCTTTCCCATCCAATCAGGATTCTCTAAGTCTATGTTGATTGCCACTCTATCACATCCTTTTTATTTAATTTAAAACTCCCTGTCCTTGAAGTAACTACCACTTCCCGTTGCTCCGGCATATTATCGAGAAATGATGGGTTGGCGTACCAGCTGAAGCATATTTCACCGGCAGACACAGCTCTTCTAATTAAGATGGAGTCTCCTTTGTCTCTAGCAAATGCCCATGCCGCAATATAGTCCTGTGAATAAGAGGAGAGAGGAAATTCGTCCATAGCTATTTCCTCTGCTGTTTTAAATGCTTCTTTAATCTTTGTGGCAGTAGGGCCATATATTTTTCGATATACTTCTATTTTATCTCCAAATAACTCTCGTGTTCTATCTTGTGTATATTTCATCTCTGCCTGCAGCACTTTTATAGAGGGCTCCAGTGATGGTTTATTGTCCTTGATACTGGTATAAGAAAGTTCCCCTATATGCATTAGAAAATCCACTGTCTTATCCTCAGGCGATTTATTCTCTGGATCTACTGCTGATAATAAGGACTTTACTTGGTCTCTAGATAACTCTTTCCCATTCATTTTAGCAAATATTATTCGTATTCCCACTATATCCAAAAGAGTTCCTCTAGCCCAACTATCAATCATAGAAAGTCCTCTCATATTAGATATTTTATCTAAATTTTTCTCCCTGTCTTTAAGCAAAGAATCTGTGGCATTCTTAAGAATTTCTTTAACTTTCTTAGACTTGCCACTAAGAAGCTCATTATAGTCAAGTTCAAGCAAGTCTTTAAAATTTCTATCCTTTACAGAAGCTATTTCTACAGGTCTAACCCATCTTGTGGCTTGGTAGGTTTTCCTTTTTCCCTTCACAGTAACTTTCTTGGGGACTAAACCTTCTCTATCGGCTTTCTCCAACTCAAGAGACAATTCGAGTGACTTTGTAACAGGATTTCTGAAGATTCTCACTCTAAGAAGAGTTTTACCTTCTTTCTTGAAGTCTATCTTGTCATTATCTGCAAGTTCTACACCATAACTTTCGGCCAAATTCGTATAGGCCTTTTGCCCCATATCAAAGAAATCTGCCATCTGACTATCAAATGGATCTTCCTTTATATCTACCTCAAGACCTTCTTCTCTGCTAAAATCAAAGCCTTGAATTTTACCAATAAGCATCGGTATAATAAATTTAGGGGTGAACTTAGACACCTCTACAACGGCCCTCTTTAACCAGGACTTGGTAAACTCAGGAAGTTTGGTATCCTCTACTTTTTTCTCAAGGCCATTCTTAGCCTCATCAAAGGCTTTATCATCATTGTCTCTAAGTGCTTTCTGCATAGCAAATAGTGAATCAATACTTCCATCAACATATTTAAATAGCGAGGGTAATTTCTCCTCATGGAATATTGACAAATTATCAGACACACAAATAGCAGAAAGTAGAGGGCGATTCCCCCAATCTATCTCTCTCTGGCCATGGTTTACAATAAAATTTGACATTTCATCGAGTTCTTCATTAGAGAAATACTTTTTAAATATGACACGTTCATTATCAAACCATTCCTGGCTAAACTTTGGATGCCGCTTTGTTCCAGGAACGGTTTTTGCTGCTGAACCTACTGTATATCCAAGATCGTGATTAACCATTACTACATCGCAAAGGAATCTGTCTTTGGCACTAATTTTTATTCCAGCTTCTCCCATAGCGTTCATTATTCTATTAGACATGTCAATATTCCCATAAATGTGCCTGATGCCATGGTCACTAAGCTGTCTTTCCCAGGCTCTAGCTTCCTGGTATAATAATTTGTTAATAGAACTATGAACTAATTCCTGCAAGTCAGATGGAGAAAATTTTCCCTTTACCTTAGCACCATTATTTATTAGCCTATAGGCAATGCTCCGTGTTTTATTAAATGTAGAAGCGTCAAAAAATCTCTCATACTGCTCCAAGTGTTTATCGGCATTATCTTTTAATACAGAAGTCGCCTGCGGAGTAAACTCACTTGGAAGTGACTCATATTCTGCTTTTTTGTGTATTAGAGTACCAAGGTCTCTATCAAATACTTTCTTCTCTTCCTCATAATTAATTTTTTCAACAGAAGGCTCTTCCTCTTGAGGCTTCTCCTTTTGAGCTTCCTCTTGAGTAACCTCTTCAGGACGCACCCACTGCTCTCTCTCGAACTCTTTCCCTTCTTTAGGATGAACTTTAACTTTCCTACGGACAAGACCTTCATGAGATTGTTCTTCCAAAAATAAATTTAATTTTCCTAAACTGGTCATTTATCACCTTGACATATAGTTCTGAGATAGTAAGCAATACCCTCTCTGAGAAGAATATAGGCCAATGTTCTATCGGTCATATTTAATTTCTTCTCTGCCTTTTCAAGTAATGCATATAACAATTTCTCGAACTCCTCGGCATTCTCCATTTCTATCTATGTTTTTGTATTTCAATATACCTCTACTCTAATATAATCACGTGAACTAATATAATCAGCTAATTGCACAATTAACTCTAAATTATCTCTCCCAACAGAATAAGGTATATCCCAGACTCCCATGTGACAGGCTATCAGTCTTCCTATCTTTGTTATTATAGGATTCTTTAAAATCTCCTTTCTATCTACAACATTGTTAAGAAGTTGTACCCATAAACTTCCGTGTCCATCAACCGTATAGCCTACATCAATCGGAAAGCCCTGCTTGGCAAAATCATGCTGAATAGCTGCTGATATTACACAATCTCTATCATCACCAACAATATTAAAATTCCTGCATAAATCTTCTGCTATCTTCACTACTCTTCTTGTATGTAAAACCTGCCCTCCAGAATTGTTTTCATCTTTCGGGTGGTGCTTACCTGAAGATGAACTTGGAATATTAAAAACATATCTTGGAGCGGCTTCAATACACCTTTTAGTAAATATTTTTATCTCCTCATTGGCAATAAGTTCTACCTCTTTTTCAAATTTATATATCACTAATCCATCCTTTCTAATAAATCATCATTAAATCTATTCTTAAATTCATTTATTTTTCTAGAAATCAATATCACAAATTGACTTCTTTGAGATTTATCTCCTATAGCAGTAACCACTAATCTAGCCAAACTATCAAGTAATCTCTTGCACCCTTCCCCAATATCATCATTATCCAGCAAATAATCTCCAAGACCATATACTTGCTCATTAAATAATTTCTTCATCATTACTTTCTTTGAATGCTTATCAACTCCTGAATCCTCTATAGTAACATCTATATAACTCATGCACTTACCAGCAAGCCAGCTAATATTCTTTGCTATAATCTCTTTTCTCTCCATAATCCTCCTATCTTGTAACAGTAGTACTCCCAAATTTTTTTAGGTAAAAGGCGATATCTGTGGGGAGATGCACTATCTCCTGAGCAACAGCCCGCGAAAGGAACAGTTGGGCTCTGGTCGCTGAAATTTTGTTAATTACTCTAAATATTTTATCACCATATTCAAATTTAGCATATTTTGGTCTGAAGCCAATCAACCTTTTATTCACATATTTTTTATCATGCGCTTTCACAATTGAAGAACCTTTCCTGGTTTTTCTTTTATGAGCATGAATATGCACCGTTTGGGTGCCTGTAATAAGCTGCTCCTCTCTTCCCCATTCAACATCTGCCGAATAATTAGCCCTGTAGGCAATTCTAGCTCCTCCAGGAATATGTTCCACAATTCCAGAGCGCTTCAAATTTCCTGTATTTACTGGTACAAAGCATTCACTCGTTGACTGACTAGTAGAAAAACATCTGTCGGCATTTCTGCGAATACCTTCAACTATAGCCTCACTAATTTGTCGTTTTAACTCTCTATCCATCTTCCTTTAATTATTACTTATTTGAGGCTCAATCTCACCTTTATCGAGATACTCCTCGTGCTTATTGTACCAAGCCCTTCCAACAAGCTCAAACTCCTGAATGAATACCAAGAACTCTTCGGGATTGTCAAAATTTATCACAAGCCCCTTGTAAAAAAGATCAACAGACACCATATCATCGTCCTCCCAAGCTCCAAGATACTCTCCATTGTAAAGATCCTCTATTGTAGATTTAGTTTCTTTTTTCATTACTTTCTCCTTTCCTTTATTATATAACATTTTAGAGCATTTAAGCTCATGCCACCATCTAATCCCATTTTAACTGCATTTCCTTGCTGCAATTTCACAATATTCCTCTGAAATCTCTACTCCAATGCACTTGCGGTTTAGCTTCTTGGCACAGTAACAAGTTGTGCCTGAGCCGAGAAAGGGGTCGAGTATTAAATCACATTCATTTGAAGATAATAATATTAGTCTCTCAAATAATAAAATAATAAACTAGGCTTTTGTGCTGGATGAACTTGTTTGTCTGTCCTCGAATTATATTGTGGAGAAGTATATACCCATACATTCCCAAGTCCTGTCCAGCGAACACGTTTACCCTGTTCATTAATAAACCACCCCCTCGGTTTGCCATCCTTCACATAAGGAGTTACAACTTCTCGAAGCATTTTTAAGTTATTCCACACATAAGTTTTAGACTTGGTGGTATGGAATATATCCTCTCTCTGGCTTTTAAGATGTTTAGAACTACCTCTACCTTTCTGTCTTGCCCATACCACCCAATTCTCTAAATGGACAATCCCATGCTTTTGTAACAAGGGCACAAAGTCAAATATTCTGCTATACCCCATAAATGACCAAAGTGTTCCTGTATCACACAATAGTGTAAATATATGTTCTATCCACTTATCAGTAAACTTAACAAATTCACCATTATCCCAATCAGCATATCCTATTTTATACGGTGGGTCAGTCAGCACAAGGTCAATGCTCTTATCAGGTATCATCGGGAGCACTTCCTGACAATCAGCATTTATGATATATACATACTCATTAGAATAGTAAGCCCTTGGCAGTTCTAGGTTATTCCATATCATTTAATATTCCTTTCTCAACAAATTCCTTAATCTTATTATATAATATTTTAGGATATTCTAACTCATGCTCCCATACCACTAAAGTGTCATAATTTAATTTTTTAAAATGATTGATTCTTGGCTCCTCGGTCTCCCCTTTATGCCACCAATCGCCATATAATTCTATTAATAATCTATTTTTTTCATCTATAAAATCTGGGCATTTACCATCAAGAATAAGTTTTCCATTACCTACAAACTTGAATCTGTTTGGAAACCATTCATCCAATAATGAACCAAGTAATTTTTCCTTTTTATTAGGACTTTTATGAGCCGCCTTCATTATGGCTTGCACAGTCTTACTTTTGTATACTGGATTCAGCCATTTCCTATAAGAAGATAACCTCAGCTTTCTCCTGGTACGAGCATTTATTCTCTGCCTCCTAATAGTCATTCTCTTTGATTCGGTCATTCATGATAATGAACTCCACATTTGATGAGCTAAGAGTATTGACTTCATTTAACCAGAGTTCTGCAATCGCACATCCAACAATGGGCATCTTCCTCTTCTGTTGCAGGTACTTTGTCTGGCTCTGAAAGCATGGGAGGCCACAGACATCAACACCCATATACTGGGGCAAATGAACTGGCACATGGTAATGTCCAAAAGCAAGAAATTGCGGCAATTTAGCCCTGGCTTCACCTAAACCAGTGACAGCAGAGAGCATAAAATGTACTATACTCTCTATCATCTTTTGAGGTGCATATGATAAAGCATACGCAATGCCTCCTCCTGGATGCTGCATCTCAAGAAGAATTCCTTTAATGTTGAATTTAGCTGTATAGAAGCCTCTATACACCAAATCCTCCCTTTTTTCACAAAGATGTTCTATAATATTATAACCATTCTGCTTCATAAAACAATAATCATGCTGGCCACCAATAACATAGGTCTTCGTGCCTCTAATGGACTTAGGAAATACTTCAGCACTATAATTCAATTGTTGAGAGGCATCATATAGAAATATTTCATCTCGATGTCCTCTATACATATCTATACCATCATGAACATCTCCAACCACTAAATTAAAATCTGTCTTTCTCTCATCAAATATTTTATAAGCGTCATATAAAGCCGTGACTTGCTGGTACTTGCTCCCTAAATGAGTGTCTGATACCAAGCCTATTCGATAAAATTTTCTAAAATAAGTGAATTCAGTAGAAGCAACATCTCCTCTAGGAGCAGTTGGAATAGACACTTCGTGCCTAATCTCATCCAGCTCTACTTCATAATGCTTTGCTCGCAGTGAATCTATAGTCTTTATTACTGTCTCAGAAGATCTGTCTATTCTCCTGCTTATTTCACTAACACTAACTGTTTGCTTACTAACTATATCTAACACAGTTCGTTCTAAATCAGTAAGAGCAGTATCATTGATTTCTGGAATATCGTCTCTTCTATATTTAAATATTCCTGCTTCCCTCATCCTCCTCTGGTAAGAAGGATATAGTATTTTCAGAGCTTCTGCTCTCTCCTTTACTTCATCTTCACTAGCTCTTAAATAAAAAGCGGCCTCTTTTTCCCACTCTGGTGTATTATGTCTTGGTAATGGCATATAAACTCCTTTCTATTCCAAGAATTTCTAGGCTACACATCATGAGTAACATCTGCTCTATCCCATGCCTTGTCAAACTCGGAAGCATACACAGCCGCATTTGTACAACTGTATGGCTTGATTATATACTTACGTTTTTGGCTGAGAGGAGGATGATTCTCTTCAAGGAAAAACTCTCTTTTGTCTACTACTCTATAATGTTGTTCAGGATAGCCAGAAAGGACACGGATTTGTAGTTGTTTACTGAATTTTCCAGATTTATATAATTGCCAAATAGGATTATCCCCCTCTTTACTACTACATAATATTTGGTTGCCAACAAATATACGAACTTTTAGTTTTTTATTTTGCGTCAATATACTGGCAAGCTTATCCACCACACTTTGGTCTAATGAGCTTGGATGTAAGTTACCAGATACTATACGATAATCACGTTTTGCATGCTTTGCCCCCTCCAAGAAATGGAAGCTACTAATCTCATCACTATTCTCGGAAGATTGAGTCTCCTCTTCTTCCATATATATGAGTTTTCTGACTAGGTTAGGTAACAAGGGGAAAATCAGGAAAATAGTCATGATTACAATTAAACTAACGCCTATGATAATTAATATTGACATCTACAACCACCCCCTTCTAGAAAAAAATAGATCCACATTTAATACACTCTATTTCAACAACTTTAATCGAATTCATAAATAAATCCTAGTGGAGTAGTAATTGGATAATTTATTTCCTGCCCTCTAAATCTAAAGCCTCTGACTTCTGTGTCGCTAGGAGTCCGACTAAGACTACATCTTTGATTCGGCCAATCCACCTCCCGTCGTCCATTAGGGCGCAATTCCTCCTGCCTCTCCCACAGCCAGCAAATTTCACACCAAGCGTAGGGGTTTCCCGCCGCTCTTCGCAAACTTATGGGCTTGGTCCGATTATCTCTTGTAGAATTCCATCGATAATTGTAGAAATGCTTATAATTATCGGAATTCCATCCAATTAATCTCCCAACTTGCGATATGGCTGCGACCTCCGTACGTACAATCCTCTCCAGCAAATATCTCTTAGCTGGTACTACTTTATTCAGCTCATTTGTTAGGTAATCCACATTGAAAATTCCCTCGGCAGTAAATGAATTCGCAATAATAGGTCTAAATTTCTCCACCAGATCCTGAGAAAATGTGACAATCCTGCTCCCGATCCGCATTGGATTTGCTTTAATAAAACTATTATGAACAAAAATTCCATTAGTTAAAGCAAAATTATTGGTTTCTGTCTGAATATCATAAACTTTATTAACAATACCATAAAACTTTACAGAAATTATTTTATGATTCTTGGAAATAAATTTTCCATTTGAATCTCTTGGTCTCTCCGCTACTTTCATTTTATTTTTTATTTCAAGGGCTTTCTCTATGCCATAAAATTCCTCATAGGTTTTTCCTTTAGTAGGCTGATTTTTGCCTGAACTAGCTTTAATCCTATCTGCCTTATCTTTACCATATAGCTCTTCTAAAGTCTTCCCTCTAATATGATCCATATTCTTCCTTGTCCCTTTACTAATATTATTCCGCATTTCTTGGACTACTCCTCGAATTTTTGCAAGACCATCTTCAGAATGAGATTTACCACTAAAACCTTTATGATTTAATCTCATAATAGCTGCTCTCTCCTCCCCAAAAGTTTCCTCCCAAGTTTGGCCTTTCCGATAAGAAGGCACTGCCTTTGGTTTTCTTAACTTCAATTTAACTTCTTCAGACCATTTTAATCCTTTATTCCACGGAATCAATAATCCCTTAGCAGACAATTCCCTTCTTCGAAGACTAACTTTCTTCCCAAGCAAAGCAACCCTAACATCATTCTCTTTAGTTTTATCTTTATTCCAAGGTACTCTTCCTTTAGTCGAATCACTTATCTGTTTAACTCTACTATCGGTCTCTTTTGTCAAATTTTTATTCCATCCCGCAGCATGTAATTTAACATGCTCCCTTTGTGTCATAGGAATCACATTTCTAGGATCATTGTTGCGACAATTAAAATCTTTATGATGTATAATTTTTCCTTTTCTTTCTGGTGGAGAAAAAATCATTCTGTGGGTATACTGCCATTTATGTTCATTTGGCTGATAGAGAACCTCATAATCTTTCAAAACATTTTCAGCATTAAACTTACGATACAACGGCATGACTGAGTCATTTTCATTTAAATCGGAAACTTTCTTATACTTCCCATCTCTCATTAAAATCAAATGCTCTCCAGTAACTTTAAAAGAAGTCCCATTATCTAAAAACACCTCATAAACAGGAACATCTATTCCTGTAACTTTCGCTGGAGTAGCCAAACTAGGTATAATAAGCCCTTTCTCCAAATCAAATCCATATATATAATAACCTTCTGTCCTTAAGGATAACTCGTCAACCCTCTTCTCCGTGCCATCCATCAAGCTTATTTGTGTATCTCCTGTTAAGCACATAACAAGTTTGTCTGCCAGTCCGATAGCAGGCCTTATTCCTGCATCTACGATCCCGGCAGTTAAACCACGTATGTAAAGATCATTAAAAGCCTCATCAACATTGCCCTTAACAGTATCTGTCCAGCTCTGAACCACATCCATTACTCCGTTAATAACTTCATACTGCGGGATATCTGGTCGGAGCATCTCCAAATATTCTGCAATCTTATCCCTTAATGAGGAATATAAATCCCCTTCCAATTGCTTGCCGATTTTCTTTGAACCCTGAGGTAATTTGCCAGGTATTTGGAGTCCCGCTTTCGATATAGTAGCGTCTACCCAATCATAGATTTCTTGTGAATATGGATCTGGCATATCTGAAGACTTTTTGACTTCATCTAAAATTTGCCAATCTATATCGCTAATTTGATTTATCATCTTTGGATCTACTTTAAAACTAATTACATCCCTGCCCTCTCCCCAATACTTTTCAGCTACCTCTCGTTTAGGGCTAACAAAAATCCCTTTAGGAATATTCCCCTGTTTTATCTTATCAATCACATCTGTTGGCTGGCTACTATATACAGTAATAAGCTTTGTCGGCTTATTACCATACAAAATTTCATTAACTATTCTTATATTCTCAGAACTGGCTTCATCTGACCCTTCAAACACTTCTAAAGCTTTACCAGTTTCAGGATCAAATCTTACACCAATTTCATCGACATAAAATACATCTATATTTGGCTTTGGATCATCGCTCCTATCAAAAGCATTAAAATAATTTTCGATATCACCCGAAATATTCTCATATACCAGATGCCCTTTTAATTCGGGATAATTATTCAATATCTTTCCACTAACAGCATTTAGAGGATCTTTAAAGATTTCTACCATATCATCTAGATATGCTCCTCCTCCAGGCTTCTCATCATAAAGCCATCCCAGATGATTGCCAAACTTTCGCGAAGCTGCCTTATCCAACAAGGCTTTAATCTTATCATCAGAAAAAGGCCTACTCCCCTCGGGTCTAACCATCTGTATCCTTTCAAATGGCTTTCCTTCTTTCGGATGAACAGTTATCTTCTTAGGGACAAGAGTCGCCTTTTGCTTCTTTATCCAATCATTGAGAGTTAGCAATTTGGACCCTTTGGTGGCATCAATTATTTTCTTTTTTTGTCTCCCACCACCAACTGTAGGATTAAATGTAGTAGCTCCAGTTTCTAATGTCGTCATTGCTCCAACTCATTTTCATCAATTTCATCATTAATTCCACATTCTTTAACTTGATCCCATAGCAAAGAGAGTTTCTCTCCAAGCTCTGCTGCAGTGCCTTCCTTTTTAATCCCATCCTTAACAAAATAAGTAGTCCAAATTTCCTCCCTATTCAAATCATAGTCCCCTTTTTCAAGATATGAACAATAGCCATTCTCCTGCGGCAAATCGTGGTCTTTATCAACCCCCCAATAGAAGCACCTAACCTCATGGCCATCGCTATCTATAGAATAACAATACAAACCTTTAGGAATCAAATTCTTATTTTTCATTGATAATGCGCCTATTACCAGCACCCAAAGCAACCTTATAATACCTCAATAATAGCCTACAAGCATCATCAAATCCCTCTATATAATCTGACGATCTTTCTTTTTTAAGCTCATCAGCCTCCATCTCTATTTCTTTCCTGAACAGATATCTATCGATCTCATTCATCATCATCTTTAAACACTTCTTCTTCTTTAGGCTGGTGTCTGGATACCGTATTGTGGGGCATGTTCACATCATGAGGAGGGTACCCATTGTGCTGATGTAAATTGCCAGCATTATAGATATCAATCAAATTACCCATAGGTTGGAACAGCGCCACGAATTTTCCATTCTTTATATTATCAGTAAATATTAATGCACTAGAGCCATTCTGGAGTATTTTTACATCGTCTAAAGTATCGATGCTATAGCCTTTATTAATTACCTGGTTTGTCCAACCTGGATTCTGGCTTAAGGCCATATTGAATGGCATTCCACCAAAAGCTCCTCCACCTTGCTGTGGCTCTTCCATTTCTCCACTAACTTTAAATTCTATATCATCAACACTCTCCACTCCTTCCTTTACCTCTACTTTAAATCCTAATTGCTTGAGCATTGAAGCTGCCGATATTCGCTGCTGAGACATTTGGATTCGTGCAATTTCCGCCTTTTCCTCCGGCTGCTGGAGTTTTAATTCAAAATCAGTAATTCCAAAAGCATCTGCCAGAAATGGGAATACCTTTTCATTAAACATTCTCTGATCGGACTCTACAACTCTGCTAAACAACGCCATTTGCTGAGATTGGGATGATAGACCACTGGCACCGGTCATCTCTGCTTGCCACATAGGAGGAAGACCCCATAGAGCCGCTATTCTCTCCCTGATTTCTTGCCTTACAGGAAGATAATCCATCTCCTGCAATGTATGGAACAATCTCACCATGTCAACTCTACCACGCTGGGTCTTGGCAGAATATCCCACCATAGGAACATAATCGGGATTAATCTTTAATTGTGCTATAATTTCAGCCCTTGCTCGTCTAAGACTATCAGTGTCATCAGTTGCTACCATCAATAATGAGGTAGGCATCTTTTTTTCATAGAAATATTTATAGATCGTTCGGTCCATCCCCAAAATAACAAGAGCCTTCTCAATTATCGTCAATAAGGGAGGAAACCCATATGTGATATCGGGCCAGAATTTTTGTATATGGCACACTTCGGAATCTAATAAATACAATATGTGTCCACGATGCTTATACTTATACATGACAGGAGCTAATTCTCTGCCACATTTAGAACACTTGGGAAATTCCTCTACATCAGGCTCCTTTTTTACTGGAGGTATCTCTCTATGAAATCTACATATCCAATTATTGTTCTTTGGCAGGCCACTGGGGTCTAAATCAAATTCAACTGCAGAAGTCCTCAACATTCTAATCTCGATTATCTTCGAACGTATAGGGTCAGAAGGTTTCTTCTGCATATACTCCTTTCCTATATAAAGAAAGGCATCATCAAGAGAATTTACAGATAAATGCATCTGCTTTAGCACGGATTCCATATCCTCATCGAAGCAGTTGCAGTCAGAAACAAATGTCTTAAATACATCTAACTGGCCCTTATCTGGGTCTCTCAAATTTTTAGAATGACATTTGTCGCATTCCTCCACAATATTTTCATGCTCTTCTCCACAATCCTTACATTTCTTTCCAAATTTGGGCTCCCAAGTAAGACCTTTTCTGAACACTTCATTTCTAAGATGTAATAATGGAGAAGCCACTTCACTTATGGTATGCGCAATTATGTTTAAATCTTCAAGAAGCTGCTCTCTATAAGCAAATTGCTGTCTCACCCAAGAATTAACCAAGGTGTCAACACCAAGAGTAGCTAAACGACCAGTATTTTCTTCTGATTTACTAATGAAGTCAAAGAAATTTATTAACCCATCAAGTCTCCTCTGTTCATTAGGTCCTTCCTCGTAATTTTTAAGGTATTCTCCTAGTCTCATTAATATCCTCCGCCAAGGCTAAACGAGTAAGTGATTGTATTATGTCTTTCTTCAACCTGAACTCTTCTGAACCCTGTAGACCTTGAAATTTATCTTTCGTATCTGAGAGCTCTTTTACAAGCCTCTCATTTTCTAATTTCTCTCTCGCCAGCTCATCAATAACTTTATTAAAGTCTTCTGCTAATACACTATCAGAATTTCTCCTGCCTTCTCCAGAAACACCTGCAACAGATTGATTTAAGACCCCCTCTTTAATAGCCTCAGATACAAGCAGCCAAAACATTGTCTCATTAATTACAGTAACTGCTGGATGATCGTCTGGAATGTCAGTATCCATCTCCATAAGATTAATATTTGGAACTTTAGATAATTCTGGATGCTTAACATCAATTATTCTCCAAGTTTTAGTTATCGCCTCATAAGAAACGGCGTATCTAGTAGGTAAATTTGACAAATCACTTCCCAACGTTGATGGCATTATTGAACCTCCACATTAATATTACAAATCAAACACTTGGCAGTATCTTTATAGAATACTAGTCCTTCAGAATGTCCACACCGTGGACATACCTTATTTCTATTATATAATAAATTGTCAGTATTATAAATTCCCGGTACAGCCTCGGTCAATGGTGTAAGAGATTTTTCTAGATTGGAAAATCTGTCGGAAGAAACTACTTCAGACGTCCCTCCGGTAAAGCTCGAGAATAAATCACCAGCAACAGATATCTTCTCCTGCACCCTCTCGCACATTGTCAATGTTAATGAATCTAGTCTATCAGGACTTCTGCCAATTCTTTTTTTAAAGTCCTCTTTATTCTCAACCTTCTGCTGCCCTTTACTAGTCAATTTATCTAACTTAATGCTAGTAGCTTCTTCAGTCAGAGAATCCTCCTGTGGAAGCTTTATAGTCCTATCACGTAGTTTTTTACGCAATTTAAAGTGTAACTCAGATCTAAAATTGTAATATTCAGTCGAATTATCCGCCACATTGCTTCCCTTTAAGCCATTGACCTCATAGCCCAATTCTTTCAGTCTAGAATACACTCCGGATCCCTCACCTATAGCATCTATATTAACAACGTCAGGCTCCAATTCTCTGATCAAATTAACTATTACACCTACACTCTCCATAGGGTCTCTCTGCCCCCACACTCTTTGCTCCACTACAACATCTCCATGTCTAAAAGTCGCTACTGACTCATCTCTCCCGAGACCAGCCACATCTACTCCAAGGACTTTTAGCCCATCTGGTTGCAAAGTTGATTTATACGCATCATCAAGCCAAGATAACGCTATAAAGGAATTCTCTGTTTCATCAGGAAAATTGCCAAGTACCTTTACTTGAAATAATGGATGGTCTATCCCCCAAGAGGAAACTCTCCCAGCAACCCATTGAGGACTAGTTAAATATGGTCGTGGAATAGGGCCAGTAATTTTTTGCTGCCAAGTATCATTTTTAAAATCCTCTAAGGTTATTCCGTAATTAACAAAGTTAGGGCAGTCAAAAGCCGACAAATTTAATTTTGCAGTATATAATGGGGACTTAAAACTTTTGCCAAACTCAGTAGCTTCATTTGTAGGATTGCCAATAAGAAGCAATCTAATTGTTTGGCCAGATGATAATAGGCCTTCAACAGCATTAAATATATTGGTAACAACCCCACAGCTTTCGTCAATTACTACCAAAATATTTTCATTGTGAAAACCTTGGAAGGCATCCATATTGTGCTCCTCTGTGGTAAAGCCAGTTGCAAACCATTTTACTTCACGACTCATCTCCCAATTCATTTGGAGCATCTTCCCACCTAAAGGAGTTTTTGCCCTTGCATGTTGTGAATTTAATTCTCTCCATAATATATCACGAACTTGTTTTGCTCTAGGAGCAGTTGTGACAACAGTAGAGGGTTTAAAACAAGTAATGAACCACAGAACTAATTGGGCAGCTACCCAACTTTTTCCTAAACCGTGGGCACTTCTTACAGTAGTCCTTTCATTATTAGCTACACTGTTCATAATGAGCTCTTGCTTATCATACGGATCAAATCCAAGCATTTCTCGAGAAAACTCTACTGGCCTTGTTTTATAATAGTCTCTTTGTTCCTGAGTAATACCAGTCTGCTCACCCGCAACAGTCTTTAATAGCATAGAACTAGTATACGCAAGAGCTTCTTCAAATGGAAGATTTTTTAGCTCCACTTTATTAATCGGACTTTTCCTCCACATTTATGATAAATAATTGGCTCATCTGTAAATTCAAAATAAGATTTATAGAACGGCACTTTATCCTCAATAGTATAATATGAGCGATCACATTCTATTCCCTTATCAGAAACAGCCAGGAAATCCAAGTATTTACATTTCGTACATAGAGCCATAACAGTACTATTTTTATATTGAGAGATATTCTGTTGTGAGTCCCTGTAATCGTTTCGCAATTCTTCTACGTATGCCCTCATCTTGTACTTCTTCACTTATTGCAGTAATTACCGCCTCAATATACTTCCAAGAGACTAACCCTGCATTTATTTGCCTTTCACCTAAAATACCTGTATTTATTAATTGAACAATTTCCGTCATTTTATCAACCTGAACTACACCAGCAGTGAGTTCTTCCAGACCTCTTTCAATCATTTTCCTATAGGCATTCCTCTGCTCTTCACTTCTCTTAATGAGGTCATTCTCTGCTGCAACAGTAACTTCTTCATTTACTCTTACAAGCATTTTTTCCTTTTCCTCTTTCCACCCACCCTTCTTGGCCCACAATGTCACTATTCTGGATTGGCATGGCTGTTTAGTATCTTCAGATATGATCTTAGCTATCTGATAAAAATTATATCCTTGCAAAAATAATCTTTTAGCTTTAAGTCTATCTTTGACTAGATATCTCTTATGTTTCTTGCCTGTCTCTCTTTTCACATATCCTCCGGATATTTCCCACTATCCAACGCCCCGCCTTGTGGTAGACGACTCCAGTCCATATGTCCACTAACCTTCTTATTAGAATAGAGTTGACAAGCTCTATATTTATAATCATAATTTCTATCATTGTGAACTTTTTCTTCTATCCCTATTTCACGTCTAGTACACACTCCAGAATAGCCAGCATCATTACTTAGAGGAGTATATGCTCTATGATATTCTACTATCTTCTTCATGGGTAATGTTCTATTATGCAAGCAATTCATTACATTACAAAAGGTAATTATAGAAAAATGATTAATAAATATATTGCATTCAAAACATCTATCCATATCACAATTACATATATAGCTTTTATCTATCCAACAAGACTCATTCACGTTGCTTTTCCCCTTCTTTTTCTCCGTCTAAATAGGGCATTTTCCATTCTCACACTCATAAAGAGCACCCTCTGTGGTAGCTTCTATTGGTCCTTTTCTACTGCCATCTCTAAAAATTGTTATCCCTTTGCATCCCGATTCATGGGCTAACAAAAAGGCTTTTCTGACATCCTCAACAGAGGCTTTATTCGGTAAATTTATTGTTTTCGAGACGGAATTATCAACATAACTCTGGAAGGCCGCCTGCATCTCTATATGCTTTTCTACTGGAATATCATGCGCAGTTACTAAAAGATCATTCGCCACTCCTTTATACTTACTACTCATGTCTAAAACTGTGCCATTAAGAACCGTTTTAGTAAAACTTTTACCGAATAGAGGCTCAATTCCACTAGAACAATCTGCTAATATACTGAGAGTATTATGCGACACACATCCATTTGATAATAAATAACAATGCGAAGGCAACACCTCAATGTCCCAAGTATGTTTATACCCATTATCTTCAATTTTTGCTATCCTCGTCTCAAATACTTCATTAAATTTAATAATATTCTCTCCTTCTTTTAACTCTCCAACACAAATCCACATCTCTGCCCCATCTCTATTAATTAATAATGGATGATTTTCTGTAAATTCATATTCACCACCATCCTCAAAAACAATCCTCTTCACTTTGGCAAATCCATTATAGTATATTTTATTGGAGACAGCCTGGCCTTTATTAGTAGGCAAAGAAATATCTTTTATATCAAACCATCTCTTCTTACCAACTTTTTCCACACTATAATAATTTATTTTATTATCTTCTAATATATCTCTCAACGATTTATTTCCTTCTGATGTAATAATGACATTATCTTTTACTTGGCATCCGGTGGGCGCCAGGGTAGTCAAAGTTGTGTTTCTTCTTTTTAATTTATCAAAGCAAAAACCTTTCTCTTTGCCTAAATCTCTAGAGGTTATGTGAGCTACTTCACGAATATTCATCATTAATTTCTTAGCTAATTTAATAGCTTTATTGCTATCATACCTATACCCTAATTTTATCAAGGCGTCAGCCCATCCCATTATTCCTAGGCCAACTTTCCTGGTAAGAAGAGTTTTTCTCCTAATTTTTATATGCGGATAATTATTTACATCAATTACATCATCTAAAAAGCGTACTGCTATTTCGACAACTTCAGACAATCTATCCCACTCTACTTTTTCATTTACAACAAATTTTGAAATATCAATAGAACCTAAATTGCAAGATTCCCAGGCATACAAATTTTGCTCACCACAATTATGGACAAACAATCCATTGGCAGCAAAATTATGGAAATCTGGAACTCTCATATCATACACATCTTCATATCCACAAAACTCTACAGTCACAACTTTATGATTATGAACTTTATGGCCCATTCTCTCATGAGCTCTTTTAATACCACTAATTCTTCTAGCCCTAATAGTATCATCTTGCCATGTTATCTTATTCATTTCCGAAACAAAACCATTCCTTTGAAAAGGATTCCTTCCCTCTTCTGTCAATTTATGAATAGGATTATTTTCTCCAATCATTTTTAACCTGTTATGCTCGCTATTATCAACCCACTCGAGATTGTCTGGATCGTTATTAGTCTTGTCACCATCCTTGTGATGAGGTATTTGATTATCGCTAGGAGCACCATGAAAATATTTACAAACATAATGGGCCTCTCCATTGACCTTATTATTTATATCGCGAATATTTCTATAGCCCTTAGAATTTCTTACCATCTGATAAAAGGGCAAAAGCCTATCTCCTTCTCTAAGATCCTCCAACTTTTTGTATCCTCCATCATATAACATAAATAAATGATCCCCTGTGGCTACAATTTCCCTCCTAGTACTATTTCCACTAATAAATCCTTTCGTGGTTAATTTATATACTTTCCTCATCCTACCAGTTTTTCTAATATCGAAAGCTCTTCTAATATGGATCTCTTCTCCATCAGTACAAAATACCAAAGGATTTTTGCCTACAAGATCTTTTATCGCCACTTTGCCTTTAGTAGTAGATATCAAAGTATCGCCAGCAATACATGGATTCACACACTCCATCGGTCCTAACCATGGCGTAAAATTCTTTCTATTAATTGTGTCTATAAAAATTAAACCAGGTTCGCCAGTCAGCCAAGCCTCATAACAAATTAAATCGAACAATTCTTTTGCTTTTATTGCTTGCCTTTCTTTAGTATAAGGATCTTTTAAATAAAAAGTAGAGTCTTCTTTAGCGGCCTCAAGAAATTCGTCCGTTACAGATACAGATAGGTTAAAACTTTGAAATTGAGTTAAATCTTCTTTACATCTCACCCAATCAAAAATGTCGGGATGCGTGCATTTCAACAGCCCAAGGTTTGCTCCACGCCGGACGCCTCCCTGCTTGATCACTTCCGTACTCATGTTAAATATCTTCATGAATGAAATCGGTCCACTAGCTACGCCAGAAGTTGATTTCACCACACTATTAGCAGGTCTAATATTAGAAAAGTACAAACCGACCCCACCACCAGATTTATGGATTATGGCGGTATACTTAACAGTGTTCATTATAGATTCAATTGAATCCATCGGATGCAAAACAAAGCATGCCGAAAGTTGTTGAAGCTCTCTACCAGCGTTAATTAAACATGGACTGTTGGGCAAAAATTCCAAGCTATCCATTATGCTCAGAAATCTATCATTCCACATAGACTTGTTATTATCAAGTTCCGCTTCAGAAATTGCTTTAGCTACTCTGGCCAACATTCCGTCAGGAGTCTCCATAATATTTCCTTTTCTATCCTTAATTAAATATCTATGTTCTAAAACTGTTATCGCATTCTGTGACCAGTTAGCACACATCAATACCCCTCCATTATAATGACTGCCTCTAAGCTTGTTGATCTAGATAGAGGCAGCCTTCCTAATAATTTCTATTTATCTTTACTCTTCTTTATTCTATCTTCAATTCTAGATTGATACAGCTTTACATCCGTATCAGTATACCAATCAGAACTCTTCTGGAAGTACCCTGCCCCACATGACAATGTAGAATCATTATCTAAATACGCATTAGAAGCAGCCGCTACATTTGCTAATCCCAGCACCATTCCACCACCGGAATCAGCAAAATTCATCGTACTTGTCCCTCTTACACCAATTCCTACTCCAGTAGTCCAGACGTCTTGATTAGCTCCAAGATAGGCAAAATTCCAACCAGCATCTTCTCTCTCTTTTATCACTTCAAAAATACGCTCACGAGTATATTCCACAGAGGCATTCTCTTCACCATCAGTAACAATCACACACAGCACAGCTGGAGAAGTTCCTTTACCAGCACACTCTGCTTCTATTGTCCTTATAGTCTTACCTACAGAGTCAAATAATGGTGTACCTCCATTTGGGATATAGTTTTTATTTGACAAGCGTGGTGCTTTCTTTACAGGCATATTAGAACACATTACCTCGTACTTCTCAGAGCTGAACTTTACAAGGGTAATTAATACTTTAGTATTCTTCTCTTGAATAGTATCAAAATATTCATTTACTCCTGCAATAGTTTCCTCACGCTTATTCGCCATCGAACCCGTTTCGTCGAGCACCAACGCAATTATTGTTTCTTTCTTCATGTTGTATCTCCTTAAAAGGCTGGGAAGAGATTTAAAACAATCCCCTCCCAGCCCACAGCTCCTAGTCTTCCTCGTCCTTTACTATTTTAACTTTTCCTGTCTCTTTTCTAGGCCTAATGAATGTTGCTACTTCCTCTACATAGACATCAACTTGCTCGATATCTAGATCTACATCTCCAGCAACTTTAGCAACACCCACTTTAAGCATTGCTTGATTCTCATTAGCAGCAATAACAGGTTCGCCATTCATAAGAATCTTGCCTCCCTTTCTAGGATCAACAACATAGACCTTAAACAATGTTCGCATTTCCACTTTATCACCTCCTTCTGCGATAATTTTCTGTGCCAAGTCCTTAAATTGTTCTCTTATGCTACCTCCTTCTTTAATATTTCCCTGAAGAGCCACCTGTGGCCAGTTAGTTGTCCACGTTGAATAAATCTTTGTGGGTGGCCAAGCAGCTGTAGTCGAAGACTCGGCAAAAAAGGTACTAGCCGCCTCAGTAGTACTCCAAGAATAATAATTATCAGCCATAAATGCCTTACTACCCTCCTCAATCATAGAATATGTATCTTCCCGAATCGACCGCTGAGGGAGGCTTGTCCAACCTTCAGCTCGGATACGTTTATGTGATATATGCGATCTATGCCTCTTCTGCACATCCATCATAATCCTCTACAACTTTCAAATTACCTATCTTACCTTTTCTAATAAACTCCATTATTATTACAGAATCAGCTATCACTTTAGTAATGCTATATATTCCATCTTTGTTTGCTGCCAAAGAGGCTACTTTAGATATAGCAAATGCTCTCAACTCTTCATCTGACATCTTATCTCTTGACATTATTCACTCAAAATAAACTTTATCCACATCTCACGAGATTAATTTATATTAGCCTTGATTCCAGGTAGCCTTCATCCTGCCACAGTTAGTACAAAAATATATTGCTATTGTAGAGCAATCATGAGGCCAAACTCTGACATCATCAGGTCTTAGCGTAACCAGCTCACCCTTATCATCGTTTACTAACATAAATAATGGAGCATCTGATTTACAAAAGCGACACCTCTTGGCCTTAGAGAAAGGAATTTGATATGATAACGTCTCGGCAGCTACAGTCAGTTCATCTTGTTTGATAACTATTTTCATTAGTCCTCCTTATAACAAAGATTTTAATCTCGTGAGACCTCTACTATTTTTTCTAACATTTCGTCCACATCTACTATCTACTCACTCCTCAGTATATCCAGTTGCTCCAACCCATCCATTATCAATTCCGCTATTCTTTCTATGTTATCATGCGGCACTACATAGCCTATTGTAGCTTCTAATACCTCATGAACAACTACTTTCTGCTGTGTCTTAGGATGAGATAATGGATCTACCTCGATATCTACACCAATAGTACAGCAGCCTCCACCACTATCTATTGGAGAAAGTTCTGGCACCATATTTATTTTTATTTCCATTTCTCTGCCAAATTGTCCTTTTTAACTATATAAATTTTGCCATTCCATAAAACTTCTTATAGCTTCTACTTGATTATCAATATCTTTACCCCACATTGTTATTTTACCTCTTGGACCTATTATCTCTAAAATCGGAGTAACCTCAACATTACAATAAATTAAACTGTCGCGAATAGAATGTGAATAAAAGCCATATTTAATTTTATCCATTGTTCCTCCGTTAATTTAATTATATCACATTGAGCATAAAAACTATTAGCCTAATCTCAGCAATCCAAAAGTAGCAATAGCAATAGCGTCTGCCACATCTTGAGAAGTAATTTTGCATCCACCTTTAAGCCTAGCAAATTCCATTATTTCTTCCTTACTAGCTTTGCCATTTCCAATAACAGATTTTTTCCAAGACTTGTTATCTATTATTTCATATACTATATTATTTAATATACAACAGTCCCTAACAACTGACACTACTCCATCAATCATTAATGTTGTCTTGACATTCTGAAGCATCACTGCTTGTTCAATGTACACAACATCGGGAACAATTCGTTTAATCAGGCCATTGAACTCAAACAGCATATTCTTCACTCTTTGCTTGTAATCATTCTTATCCCCACCTATCACCTCAAATGTAGTAATATTTTTTACCTCGGTATCTATAAGAGCACAGGTAATAGATCTACTGTTACAGTCGCATCCAAGTATCTTCACTTACACCTCACTATTCAATAAAAAATCCTCAACTCTCTGTCCATTGGCCCCTAAACCAATACAAGTCCAATTATTACGATTATTAGAAGCAAATAACTCTAATCTAGGCAGTTCTGCCACAGGCTCAATGAGAGCAAAAAATTCTTCCGGCTTTCGTGAATGCCCTCTATTCTTGCCTATAAACCAATTAGACTTCTGATATCTGAATGGTTTAATTTTACCATGAATTCCTAAAAGACAAATTTCTACTTGGCCTCTAAACCAAAAGCCCATTCCCCAATTAGACTTCTTCCAAAAAAGCATTGTTTTGTATTGATACTCCCAAGTCTCCAATACTCTAAATCCATATTGTACTAATGGCACTGTGCACCATAAAAAGCACACAGAATCATTCTCCATAACATTACGAACAGGTAAATTACAAATATTAGTAAGGGACATCACCTCATACTTCTGGACAGAACCTGAACTCATGCTACCACCGGTTCTTCTATTGTTATATTGCCATGGAGAGTCTACTACTAAGGTTTTATATTTCATTTAAAAATTACTCTCTAGAGGCATGGCATTTCGGCCAATACCCACACCACCTCTCACTGCACAACCAGGAGGTCGGATTTGGTGGGAATATCCCTGTTTTAATATTATTTACAATATCAATAACCATATTCTTCCACCACTCAATATCTTCTGCTGTTTTCCTCTTGACAGTAAGGATCTGAATCTCAGGCACTTTCTTTTTTATAGCTACATGATAGTCAAAATCCATTTTATCAGACAAAAAGCAGTAAGAGAGAGGCTGGGTATCTTTATCAGCCTCTATTTGAGATATCATTTTGCCTTTTAATTTATGGTCAATAATTTTATCTTCAAGCTCTAAGTCGAGATAGCCAATGAATTTCACTCCTTCTATTAGAGGCTTTTCTCTATATAATTCTACCCCTAAAGGCATGATAGCCGGCGCATACTGTTTATGATAGACTTTTACTAATTTAGCCCCTTCATCCTTCAACATATCTGGAGGTCTACCTCCCCAATCTACCTCACTTCCGCCTGCTTCTTCTGATTCATCCTTGCCTAAATCATCTCCTTTGAGTCTCTCATTCCATGAAGTATCATACGCATCAAGAACATCTGATATAGACATATCTTTCCCATTTTTTAGCTTAAAAGAGAAATTCTCCTTCAACGCTCCATGATAACTTGAACCTTGTACAAGAGCCCCAGAAGGTGGTATTTTCAATCCTTTCACATATCTGAACTCCCACGCCTTAGGGCATTTCAGCCATAACCCTACACTACTATTACTTACTGTTTTTATCATCTATTCCTCGAAAACTCTTTATTTACCACTATGTCTCACAAAATCTAACTATCTTATCTTCTAACTTTGGATCGTCTAAATCTGCAATCCTCAAAATATCTATACCAAAATTATCTTTCAAGTACTTGTCACGTTTTGCATCTCTTCTCTTATAATGTCCAACCCCATCATACTCTATTCCCTTATTGTCACTCTCTAAGTATATATCTATTATATACCTTCCGAACTGTTTCTCTAAAACGGTCTCAAAACCAAGATCCTCAATTATTTTTTGTAATTGCATCTGCCCTTCAGTAAATCTCTTTTTAGTAATATTTCTCAATTTTTCTAACCTGCTTTTTGAGCTCCTCCTGAACTTCAGGATTATTAGACAGATATTCTTTAACATTGAGCTTCCCAAAAATATTTTGATCAAGAAATGCATATGTAGACTTGCTTTTCTTTATTATTCCAAGTGATAGACAAATCTCGAACAGTCCTGAGACATCATCAATAATTCCACCTTCAAAAATAAATGGCAACTGACAGGAGTCATATCTTCTTCCCATAATTTTGTCTTTCTCAAGCATCACTTTTATATTAAATCCTACTCTCTTATCCTCAGCACCATTCTTCTTTACTTCGCTCTCCTTAATATTCGCTCCCCTTGATATCCACATCATCACACTTGCAAAATCTTCCTGAGCTCTTCCTCCAGGAATTTTCCACTGACTAAATGCACCTATTCCTTCACTAATATGATTGGCACAAACCAAAGTTGTATCCGTATTAACAGCCTTTATCTTTCTTAATCCCGTACTTATCAATTTTGCCCTTGACAAGCTTAAGTTCATCGTCTGATTACCAAAGTCTGCTTCTACCTCAGCAGTTGGAACTACTAAATCTAAACTATCTATAATCACCAAGCCAAATTTTGACTCCACCAAATGGAGAGCTAAGTCGAAAACCTGCTCCCCAGTATTGGGCTGAGCCACTATCAAATTGTCTATGTCAACACCCACAATACTCCACCAACTTGGCTCATAACTTTTATCTACATCTATATATGCTAACCTTATACATTTTTTCTGAGTAGATGAGATAATTTTCTGAATAAGAAATGTCTTCCCTACAGAATACGATCCATATATCAATGTATATTTTCCTATAGGCAAGCCTCCTCCAAGCAAGTTATCAAGCATAGGCACTTCGAATGGAAGCTTCTTTATTACAAGATCTGGATTGCTCCCCTTAGAAATCATCACATCCTTAAATTTTTTGTCAGACTTCAGATCTTTTATTACAGACTCCACTTCAGACATTCAACTCTCCGTTTACTACATTTATTTCACAAGTATTAAGAATATCCTCTCCTGTTAATCCATTCTCATCATACTTTACAGGATTTCCCATAGTAACAATTTTAATTATTCCAGAATTAATGATTATCTTAGAGCATTCTCTGCAAGGCTTTTGTTTAAAATTACAATACAAAGTTGATCCATTTACCGACGCTCCATTTCTAGCGGCTTGAACTATTGCATTAGCCTCTGCATGAGCAGAGGGACAGATATACAACCCTTCACCAGACTTGAAATTTAGGGTTTTTCTAGGACATTCTGAATAAATATCATCACAATTTGGATAGCCCCTAGGAGGACCATTATACCCAGCACTTAATATTTGCCTATCTCTCACAATAATACACCCTCTTTTAACCGATAAACAATGGCTCTTCTTCGATACTGCTTTGGCTATACCCAAAAAATATTTATCCCAGTTCATAACCTACTTAACACCTTCCCCAAATGTCTCTTAAATATATCCTCAAAATTATTATTCCTCAATATAAAAGCTGGATGATACATACAAAAAACTTTATATCCATTTTTACTATCAAGAACTTTTCCAACATATTTAGACATAACTATTTTATCTAGAGGTTCTATATCAGTTAGAGAGAATAATGCAACAGCACCCAATGAAATCACAACTCTAGGACTTATCTTTTCTATCGACCTTAACAACCTATCATTACAACAGGAAATTTCAGACAAGCTAGGTTTTCTATTATTTCCATTTTCATCGATCGGATGACAAATACAACTATTCGAAATATAAAAATCCTTCTTATTATACCCCAAATCAGATAAAATCCTACCTAGAAGTTTTCCTGCTCTACCCACAAATGGACAACCTTCTTCGACTTCATCTCTCCCTGGAGCTTCTCCAATCAAAACAACATCATCTCTAGATCCCTTCTGACCGTGGACTATAGGTTTATCTATCAAAGAGCAATTCTTACAAAAACTAAATTTTTTCATATTTTAGGATTCTTTCTTTAGCAATATTACAATACTCTCTAGCAATATCAATGCCAATAAACTTCCTCTTATTCAACATGGCCATCTTGCAAGTTGTTCCGCTTCCACACATCGGATCTAAAACTATATCTCCTTCATTACTCCAAGATAAAATATGATCTTCAGCTAACCTCTCTGGAAAAGTAGCAGGATGATTGAACGATATTTTATCTTTGCTACTTACATTTATTCCCGCAGAATACTGCCATAAATTATAACGCTTCCCCCAAATCTGCTTATCCATATTTTTAGTATGCATATTTTTAACTCTCCCATCTACATCTCTTTTTGTCTTTTTTGTATAATCTATAGTTCTATCTACATCCCTATCGCAAATAGGACAAAACACTTTGGGTTTCCCTTTTGATAAAACAAACATATATTCAAACACTTGATGATATCTAGCATGAGCTTGGGTAGATGGAAATGCAATTCCTGTTTTTACATATATCATTGTATCATGCAATCTAAACCCAATACTTTTAAAGTATAATATCTGTTCAAAACTTGTTCCTGTCTCAGAACCACCCATTGTAGCATCCCCAGTTATCCAAACCACCACACCTCCATCTTTAACAACTCTAAACAATTGGTTAGCAATAGCCTCAAAATTAAAGGAATAACCTTTATAATCTCTAAAATTACCATATGGAGGACTTGTCACTACTAAATCTATTTTCCCATCAGGAAATTTATTCATAACCTCTACACAATCCCCACAAATTATGGCATTTCTATTTCTCTTATACACTACCTCCATTTCCATTCTTTTTCAAAACTCCTTTTATCTTTTTATGATTCTCAACAATCTCGCTTCTGAATGGATACACTTCCTGTAGAGGACATTTTCTATCTAAGCTTCCCTCCCAAGAACAAAATCCAAAATGCCCACAAGAGGGCTGCAAATAATTGCCCATAAGAGGCTCCACTCCCATCACCAAGTCTTTTACAATTAACATAGCCTCCCGATGCTCCTTTTGGGTCTGATGACATAGCCGACTCTCACACATTTGGACCAAATTGCGGTAATCTATCCCCATAATTATAGATGTTAAAATATTTGTTGGAAGAACTCCACGGGCATTCTCAACTGGAATCCCAATATCAATTAAATTCTCATAACATCTCTGAATATTCTCCATAATGCCCAGATATAATGCAGTCCCCCCCTGATTAGGAATATCTCTTACCGAGTCTGGAACTGAATATTTGAACTGTTCTCCTACCTTGGCACTAAATCTCATGCTCTCCTGAACAAAACTGGCTGTTCTAGTTCTCACTATTTGATGAGTAAAGGAACGAGTAACATCAACAAAATCAAACACAAAATTTGCAAACTCAAATGGACCAAGCAAAGCTGTTTTAGTACAATCTTTAAACTCAAACACCTTCTCCTCATCTGTAAAATCGCTCGGATATTTGTGGATTCCTCTCATTAGCCCCTTTGCAGACGCAATTACTCCCAGAGGATTATGAGTAAAACTAATCATCTGTACTTTCATCTAATGTCTCCAATCTTACTATATCTGTTATCCATATAGTTCTTTGCTCAAACGGTTGTTTACCCATTACTCCAAATATTTCCGATTCTTTAGAATTCATCAATACATCCCTATATCTAGGAAATATCCATGGATTTACTTTAGCTTTTACCAACCCAGTATCATCCTCAAGACTCACAACCATAAAGTCCAGATTGTCACTCTTATACTTCTTTGTTATTCCCCTAATTTCATCTTCTTGCTTCTGGTTATATAAAGTTCTATTTTTGATATAACACACTAGCTTGACTTCCCTATTCTTCCGAATCGTCTCCCAGCCAATGTCCTTAACCTTATCACAGCCATCAGAATACTTTTTGAATAGCTCAAATGCCTTAGACACTAACTCTCTATCCTCAAATGCACCATTAGCCTTCAGAAGCTCTAGAACATTCTTTCGCACTATCCTCTTTCCATTTTTAGCCACTAAATCATCCCAGTCTTTATATGGAGCATTTTTGACTATACTCTCTGCTGTCTTCCCTCCAACCCCTTTTAAATAATCCAATCCTGCATATATATTCCCATTTTCGTATCTCCATCCAACTCCACTCTTATTTATATTAGGCAAAAATACTTTTCCATGCTCACTAAATTTAAGAAGAAGACGCTCTAGCTTTTCCTCAGAATCTGCATAAAATATATTAGCAAAATAAAACTCCTTGGGGAAATATAATTTGAAAAACATACAGTAAAATCCCAACGCTGCATAAACAAATGCATGACTACGATTAAAAGCCCAAGAATTATGGACTAAAAACCCATCGGCCACAAAAAATGGAGTATCAGGCTCCATAATAACATCATATGTCTCCTCATCCCCTGCATATTTTATTTCATAAACCTCCTCATAACCTCCATTACAGTTCTCTGGAATAATGGGATCAACCAATTTTAGAATACCACCAAAATCATCCCCAGGATACAATATAATATATCTTTCTCCATTACTATATTTTTCATCCCAAAACTCTTTATTTCTAGGGGGATCCATACCATCCAATTCAATATAACAATCCCCTATCTGGTAATCCGATATTCTCGCCGAATTCAATATATGGGCATGGCTCTTATGTGGAATGTTATTTTTTATCATCCAATCCTCGAATTCGAGCTCAAAACTAGATTGACAAAAATGTCCATCTAGAGCCACAGAGCACTCTCCATATCCCCAATTATTAAATACTCCGCTTTTACAGCGGCTAGCAATTGACTTCATAACATACTTTTTAACTCTTTCATCAGATTTAGCAAGTCCCTTATTCCAAACCTCTCCATTTGCACAAAATCTTTTATTAATATTCTTAGTATTCACAATACCAGAATACCATTGATAATTAAAACTAGAATAGCTGCGCTTACTGGCATAAACCTTATCCCCAGTTTTGATTTCTTTCAAAGATTTCCAAAATCCATCTGAGACTAAAAACTGATGATCCTTGGTGCATCTAATTACTCTTGTTCTACTTCTTCCACTCCGCAACGTCCTCATGTAATAAGTAGATTTAATCCCACTATATACTATAGATATTGGTTTCTTCAAAAAAACTTTTCCAGTTTTAATGTTTATTGTGGGGATTTCATGAACAATTCCCCTTCCTTGATCTTCATAAATCTGTTTAATTGTCTTAAAATTTCTTTTCTCTACTTTTTTAGACCACACTTTATCTATATATATCCGAGTATTCCCCGCTAAACATCCGAAAACGGACAATCTGTCCCATATTGTCTGGGATATCTCCGGATCAATATTATTCTTACTACAGCCTTCAACAAATTGCTTCCCAAACTTATTAAATCCTTCAACTCCAAGACTTTTTGCAATAATCTTTCTTATCTTACTTGCATCCTCCCATGAGAAACCAGCAAGCTCCCTAACGATACTCATGACCTGCTCTTGATAAATAACCTCTCCTCCAGTATTCCAGGTAAACTTCTCTAGCTCTGGAATTTCATTCCCCTCCTTTATACCTCTTTGAGCTTTAATAAATCTATGCGCAGCCCTAGAAGTTATTGGTCCTGGACGCCCCAAAGCATTAACATGGGCGAGATCATCAATACTCTTTATATCCACCTGAGATAACACCCAATATGCAGAATAACCATCAAACTGGAATATCCCAAGCATGTCTAGATCTTTAAATGCTTGGAGCACTTTCGGATCATCTAATGGCAAATTATACAAATCTCGAGGTTTCCAGCCTATTAAATCAAGAATCTTTTTAAGTATATCGAGAGTTTGGAGCTTTAACAAATCTATTTTTAGAAGATTTAACTCCTCGAAGTCCTTTAAATCCCAACTAATTAAATCCTCCCCTATTCTATTTAGATAAACTGCCGATGATTTGTAAAGAGGCTGTCCGCTTACCACAATTCCAGCTGCATGTTGTCCCATATGGCGGAACTGCCCCTCCATCTCAACCGCCACTTTGAGCTCCGGATGATTTTCTACAACCCTTTGCACCTCTGGAAATTTAGCAATAGTGTCTTCTATTCCAAAGCTATATCTAGCATCAGCATCTGAATATTGGATAATTCTACTTTTAAATAAATTCGTATCAGCATGGGGAATTTTATAAATTCTACCTAAATCATCAATTATATTCTTGCCTCTATACTCCGAAAATGTTGCAATACTGGCTACTCTGTCCTCTCCAAATATCTCTTTTACATATTTTTTAACTTCTGGAATTCTAGATGGCTGAATATCCATATCAATGTCAGGATAATCCATACGATTCAAATCAAGAAATCTCTCAAACATTAAATCATACTTAATTGGATCCATTTGGATAATATCAAGCAAAAAACAGATTAAGCTTCCTCCAGACGACCCTCTCCCAGGACCAACTAATATTTCGTTCTTATGCATATACTTGCATATATCGTTAATTAGCACAAAATATGAACTAAAATCTTTCTTTATAACAATTTCCAGCTCATACTTGAGCCTTTTCTGATACACGGGATCATCTTTTAGCCTTCTCCACTTTTCGCTCAAATAACATCTTTCGGATAATATAGCATTACTATTCTCTCCCTCTGGATATTTCACCATTGGAGTTTTTGGTATCTCTACATTAGCCTTATTGGCTATTTCAAAAGTACTATTCACAGCCTCTACCCAATTTATTCCTGGAAATCTTGACAAAACTTCATCGAGTTCCTTTGAATCTAGAGGATACAAGGTATCGATGGTAGATGATTTGGTCTCATCTGTCCCTCTAACTAGATGAAGTATCCTCTGAAGTCTATCCTGTCCCTTTCTAACAAAATGGGTGTCATTGGTCATGACCATTTTTATTGACAAATCTCTAGATAGTTCCTGGACAAACTTATTGTATTCATATGTTAGCTCTAACGGCTGCATCTCCAAATAATAGTCACCATCGAATACTCTACTAAAGTTACTTGCTATTTTTCTGGCTTTATCAAAATTTTCTTCTCTAAAAGCGTGGCACAAAGATCCCGAATAACATCCGCTCATAACTATCAATCCCTTGTTGTGATCTAGAAGCATTTTAGAATCAATTCGAGGTTTATAATAAAATCCATGCTTCCAGCTTGCAGTAACCAATTTCATTAAATTTTCATAACCTTCTTGAGTCTTAGCAATGATGGTTAAATGATTACGATCTGAGCTAGATCTATCAGATGCATCAGAAACAGTATAAAATTCACAGCCGAGAAGAGGCTTAATTCCATTATTTATGCAGGCTCTATTAAATTTGACTATGCCACTTACCATTCCATGATCGGTAATAGCCATAGCCTTCCTGCCAAGCTCTTTTGCTCTTTCTGCTATTTGAAGAGGTGTACCAAATGCATCAAGTCAAAGTAGCGAATATGTACTGTGAAGATGACAGTCCACGTATTCGCTCATTTTTACATCACCTCCCTTAAAACGGACAAAACTTTTTCCTCAAAATTATCCTTTTTAGTGATACGAAATACCTTCCATCCCAAAAAATTCAGTTCCTCTGTCCGTTTCTTATCACTTTCTACCCTATCTTTATGAAATTGTTCCCCATCATACTCAAAATCGATTTTCTTTCCTATAACAGCAACATCTAAGTACCTTACAGTTTTACCTGTATTAACTGAATAATTTAGTTCAACTCCTCCAATTATTTTGCTTACAACCTCAAATAATCTTCTTTGAGGAAAAGAAATGTGAGTCTTGCTCCTACCCATTCCCCCTGTAAGCTTAGCCAAACACGTTTCGGGATGTTCTATCATAGACCTTCTTTTCATTTCGCTCATTTTTTCTTTCCCTAAATTCATACATCTAACAATTGAGGAGCATCTGCGACTACAACAACCATTTCCCCATTCAACCGCATTGCTGCAATTTGGGTTCAAACATTTATGGGGTTCCCGACCTCTAGAGTGCTTCTTAACGTGGTTAGGATATCCTCTAGTATTAATCTCCCTACCACATTTGTCGCAAACCACAACCTTTTTGCACTCACCCCAGATTCCTTTTCTATTACTAGACCCCTCTCTGGATTTTCTAGCTTTTTTTCTTATTATTCTATTAAGATCTATTCTCTGTCTAGATCGCAGCTTTCTAAGTTCTTTACCCTTTTCGATCCCATACATTTCCTCATAAGTTTTGCCTTTGTTTCTATGACGATCTACATTTCTAAACTTCTTGGATCTTAACTCTATGGCTTTCCGCTCTCCGTAAATTTCTTCATACTTTCTACCCTTTAATTTGCTAGGTCTTCCCATTGCTTTTTCGGACTGCTTGCTACGAATTCTGCTCGCTAGATCTGTTCCAAATATTTCTTCGTTTGTTTTGCCTCTCATCCACAAGCCACGACACTTAACTGAACAAAACTTCTTATTTTTTTGTATTTATTTCTATTCCACAATTAAGGCATTCCATCAATCCACCATATAACTCCTCCAACAACCCTTATACACAACCCACTAGCACATTCTCCATCCTTCATTATAAAGGCAGTCCACCCAATCTCCTCCTTGCAATTTCCGTATACTCTGGAACTATATCACATCCCAGATAATTCCTCCCAAGCTTTTTTGCTGCTACCAAAGAACTTCCAGATCCACAAAATGGATCAAGCACCAGATCTCCAGCATTCGTGCTAGCCTTAACAAATTTTTCCAACAAAGTCAAAGGTTTCTGTGATGGATGACAGACAGACTCCTTCATTCTCTTCGTTATCACAGGAATATCCTGCCAAGTAGTAGCTCCCATTATTCCGTATTCCTTATATATAGGATTCCAAATATACTTATTGGTTTTAGTAAAATAAAGAATTAACTCATCTTTCGAAAACCAATTTCTCAACTGGGGAACAGCAATCATACTATTCCTCTTAATCCATGCAATATGATTGCGATATATCATGTACTTTTCTAAAATTACATAAAAATACCAAATCCCAATCCCACCAAAGGTATACATACTTCCCGTTTCTTTCAACTTTCTAGAGCATCCCTCCATCCAAATATCACACCACTCCAAATACTTATCCTTATCCCCAGAAAAACCTCTATTATACCTATCTTTACTACCCTTCTGAGAAAGAAATGGAGGATCAGCAATCACCAAATCGATAGATCCATCTGGAAGACTATTAATCATATCAATAGCATCCATATCCAAAACTTGATCAACTTGCAATTAAATAACCCCTCCAGTAACCCTAATGCAAGATCCATTAGCATACTCGCCATTCTTTAAAATAAAGGGAATCCATTTAGCAAGCTCCCATGTAGTGGCAAATCGTCCTATAGGAACTTTTGACATACGATACCTCTTAATCTGCTCCTCCGTCTGTCCTTGAATCCTAGCTGCTTCGTTATTGATATAAATGTCCATATTTGTATCTAATATTAAACTAGGATCAAGTTCAATCGTGCGATATCCCATACTGGCTAAGTCTCTAGAGAAACATCGAGTAAACATCTGTATACCAGCCTTGCTAGCACAGTATGCAAAGGAATTTGTTCTAGGAGTATTAGCACTATCGCTACCTATATTTATTATATACTTTGGAGCATCATATTCTAAAGTAGCCTCCACAAATGCCTTTGTAAAGATAAAATTACCAAATACATTTACTTCAAAGGTCTTTCTCAAATTCTCCAAAGAATAACTCAAAAACTTTCCAGTAATATTTACTCCTGCACAATTTACAATAGCAAATGGTTTCTCTAGAGAGTCGAATGCTTTCTCCACAGCGTATTCGTCGGTTATGTCTAGAACATGTCCAATAGCACCTCCCTCAATTTTTTTGTCAAATCTTTCAGTTCCATATCCCTCGATCTCTAGCTCCTCAGCAATTGCATATCCCAAACCATTTTCACTTCCAGCACCAGTAATCCATACCACATTACCTAACTTCACTTAAAACCTCCTCAAAATTCTTTACAAATTCACTCCAATGATCGCAATTAAACCACAAATTCGGTAATAATGAAATATTCTCTTTATTAATATTATAAGTTAATATCCCTCTATTCAGAAGTTTCTTATGGACAATATCAGCATTTGGAACAAAAATAATCCAATACTTTCCACATCCACAAAATCTTATACCTTCGATATTTTTCAAGTTATCCAAAGCTACCCTCCCAAATTGGGAGATCTCCTCAATAGTTTCCAACGTAAGATTATCTATTGTCCTAGAGGCTATTCTGGAAATAAATGGCATCCCTCCATACGTAGACGAATGCCACCTATAATCTATAACATCGGAAAATTTTGAACTAGACAGAATAGCAGAAAGCGGAAACCCAGCACCTAGAGGTTTCCCACACGTTACAATATCAGGAACAAACTCCATAGCATCCTTCCAATAGGAATATCCAAAAATTTTCCCCATTCGTCCCAAACCACACTTAATTTCATCAACTATAACATTGACATCATACCTCTTACAATAGTCTACAATTTCTTTTATAACCTCATTGTCCCAGAATTCCAATTTCCTAGAAGGTAAATACTCTAGAATCAACGCCGAAACCCTTTCCCATGGAACAATCTTAGGAACAGAATTAAATTGAAATGGAATAAAAACATCATCCTGTGGAAGAAAATCATGATAATTTTCCTGAGAGCATCGAACTGCTCCAAATGTCCTCCCAAAATAGCACCCCATGGCGTATAAAACCTTGTCCCTTCTTTCCCCTTTTTGTCTGTGATACTTAAAAGAAAGTTTTACTGCTGCATCATTGGCTTCCGATCCCGAACAAACTAAAAACACATTCGGAAAATCTGTTATCTTAGAAAGCTTACCTACTACTTCAAGCTTATCATCTGTAACATAAAAATTCTGAGCATTAAGATTGTCTTCCCTAAAATTTTGCCAAAACTTATCTCCGTATCTCCACAAAAAATATACTCCAGATCCAGACATCATGTCCAAAATAGTTCGACCCTCACTATCCAAAATATAGGTATCGCCGAAAAAGCTTTTAGGGTGAACATTAATCATATTTTTTTTCTCCTTGCTTTAACAATTCGTCTACCTTATTTTTAGCCAATTCAAAAACTTTATCCGACAAACAATTATCCGTCCGTATCATAAAAACTTTTTCCTTTATCCCATTAAGGAGGGAGAAAATGCTAAAATATCTACTTTGAGCTTCCTTAAGATCGGTAAAATCTACTCCACAAATTTTTCTATTCTTAGCTCTACTCTGCAGGACATTCACATCATCGGCATATAAAAAAATTATTAAAACTTCTTCTTTCGGCATAGCCTCCCACCATCTATCCACTAAATACCTATCGTTATCCCTACCATAAGAATAGCAACTCAAAATAGATCTATCTAAAATTACATTCACCAGAACCTGACGAATAAAATCCGCCACAGAAAAATCAACTATCCCCTTTTTCCACGCATCCTCAATTCCATAACTATTCCCTTCTGGAAAATATTCTCTATTAACCCCAAAAGACTTATATATTGGAATAGAATAATATTTGGACAAACCTTCAGCAAGAGTAGTTTTCCCCGATCCATCGATACCCTCAATAATTATTATCACTTTATACAATCCACCATAACACACTTGCATTTCTTCCAATCATAGACTCCACACAAAACTCTAAAAAATCTATCTGGAAGAAAGTCTACTAAAGGATTACCCCCATTATCGCTAATCACCTCCTTCTCATTATATCCATAATTCACTCCATACACTCTAGACACATACAAAAAGTTCTCTTTAATAGTGGCCAATAACTCCAATATATTCCATCTTACCAGGTGATGCTCGGAGTCCTCATCCGCTTTCATTAAAGAATTCCGAGTGGAGATACAAACGACACCACCCTGTTTTAAAACTCTAGAAATCTCAGAGATAGCTCTCTTACCAGACTCGATTTCGATATTTTGAAGAGAGTCTAACATCAAAACTACATCGAACTCCGAATTAGCAAATGGCAAGGATTCCCCTCTTGTTAGATCGAAACATACAAAATTATTGTCTTTAAACCGATTATTCGTTATATCCAAAGAAACATAATTGCATCGATAGCTATTTTTATCTAAAAATTCCTTTACTTCTCCCCATCCACAACCCACATCTAATATTTTTGGGTTATCTATATGCTCTAGACACGAATACACATGACAAAGCTTTACAAACTGCCTAATTCCAGTAAGATCAAATACATCATCCATTTTGTAGGCATATGTATTATACACGATCAATCTCCAATGCTAAACGAAAAACAAAATCCTGTAATCCTGGAATATTCGTCTCAAAAATTAAATCTAAATATTTTTTACAAATAGGCATCAATGTTCTATTTCCCATCTCCATCTCACCTAAAATGTATAATACTCCAGACACCCTATCAGATATCTCAACAATTTTAGACTCTATCGTGTCTCCTCTCTTATATTCTCTCCACAAATCCAAATAAGGCTCATTCCCAGAATATATCTCATTAATTATTTCTCGATTTAACCTGTCCACAGCACCAGAAAAATCGGGATTATGATGTTTAATACTATAAATTATATCCCCAGTCAGGCTCTCTTCTACATCATGAATTAGAGCCATTCGCAAAGCTCTCTCTATATTAATTCCCAAATCCTTTAAATAATCACATAAGATCATTGTAATATATACAACAAAATATGAATGAGTTGCCACATTCTCTGGAACTATTTTATAAGCCGTGCTATATCTAACAGTATTCGTTAATCTACCATAAGTTTTTTTCAAATGAGATACTATCTTTTCAGAATTAGATTCATCCATTATACCCTCTCAATCCAATGTACCCACACAGCCCCCTTCTCTGGATAATATTTTTTTATTGTATCCAGAAAATCCTTCTCAGAATTAAATCCATCATACTTCCAGATACTTTTCGCTATATCTACAGGACAACAAATAATCCCAACAATCTTAAAAGTAGCCCCAAAAGCCTCAAATACGTCCCCAACATCACCCTTTTTACGTCCTCTAATAGTAGCAGTCTTGGATCCATTTAACAGAGAGTCTCGATACCTATCATCAAAAACCAGCTCAATCATACAAAATCTCCTCTTGCAAATTCCAAAAAATTGGCAGCCCCTCTCCTGATTATAAATCTTTCAAGTTGTTCTCTAAGTTGCTGTTCTCCATTAGCAAATCCCCAAACAGCCATTTGGAGCATAACATTAAGTCCTCTCCCAGACACATCGGAATAGGCTATAACCTTTGGCAATGTAAGAAAGGAAGATCCTAAATAATCCGACTTCTCTGTTATCCAATATCCTCTGTCTCCTAGCCACCCTAAAATAGCAGAGGCTCCCATTTCCATAATAGTTCCGGGCTCAAAATCGTCAATAATTGCCACTGTAAGTTTTCTCCTACAAAAACTCCCCCTATCCAGGACTATGCTGCCCACATCTAGATCGAAAACCTTTCTTCGCATCTCTGGAGAATCATTGCTTTTGTCAAGCACGATTCCATCATAAAATGGAGCAAACAAATCAAATTCTGGATAAGACAAAATAATACTCCTTACCTTATCCATAGCAGTCTTTTGTTGTGGATTAAACCACCCAGAAGCCAGATAACAGTTAATTCTCTCCATTAGCACCCACCATTTTTTCACGTATTTTACTATTTAATTGCTTTCTAAGACTCCCATAGGCATAATCAAACTTCTCATCTAAAGTATGAAGCTGGATATCAATAGGAATCTCCAGATCGATATCCTCAATCCTAGCATCCAGCTTCATAAATTCGATAGATTTTCTGGAGAAATTTACTGTAACACTTGCTCCAATAGAGATTTTAGCCATTAAAACAAATCCTCTAAATCTTCGTCAACTAATTCCTCTGGGGCATCGTCTATTTTATTATCAGGTCGAGCCTCATTCTCAGATTCAGGCTTCATTTTATTAATAATATCATCCAAAGAGGATGGAAGATTTTCTCTAGCCTTTTTTACCTCGGATAACTCCTCAGATGCCTCGGTATCATATACCAGATCATAACTGGTATCCAGTCCTAAACCCTCTCTTGTCCAATCGTAATTTCTGTCACATAAAGTCTTAAATCTTTTACCAGCACGAATAAATTTATCCTCCGTAGAGCTAGATTTTCCCACTCCCGTAACGAACAAACGAATATCATTAACAGGCTCAGAAAAATATTTATCTCCCATATACTCGATTTTTTCCCACTTCTTGCCTTGATCTTGTCTTATATGCAAAATATCAAAGCAATATATCCAAAAATATAACTTCCTTTTGGGGAAATCTCCATCAGAACACCATTTACACTTTACATCATCATTCATGAAGAAACAATATACATCCTCATTGAATCTCTTTCCAAGACGACTTTGCTTCAACACTCCATGCACCCAACAACTTTTAGCATCCTTAATATCCGTCAAAAATCTAATTCGAGCTATTTTAGCATCCTCTGTAACTGGATTATTTTTAGCATCCACAATAGGTTTTAACTTCAAAGTTTGAAGACCCGCTCTTCTCTTTTCTCTGTCCTTTTCTTTATTCTCCCACCAATCTGGCATAATCTTTACCTCCTTATTATTTTTGAAAATTCCATGCTGTTTAAATCCTGGACATCTTTTTTGCCCTCTGGGATATCGATAGCAACAAATTTCTTTCCACTTTTTTCTATTATTCTTGACATCTTATCGGTATATTTTTTTCCCGCTTGATCATTGTCGAAACATAATCTAAAAAAATCTCCATACTCTAATACCTTTTTTATTTGGGAAACGGTTGGATTTCCTAAAAATGCAATCGAATTGGGAGACCCATTCTGCCACATCCAAATACAATCTAGTGCACCCTCCACGACATTGATGCAATCTCCAGGTTCATACATATTCTCTCCAAATAACCATCCCTCTTTTTTTCTAAACCCCGGATGAATATATTTTGGCTGAATATTTTTATCCAGTGTGCGATAAGAATAACATAAAAAATCTCCTTTATTATTTTTTATTGGAATTCTTATGTGATTAATTTCGGATGAATACTCTATATCCCAAAACCTTATTGTACTTCTAGCAAATCCTCTATTAATTAAATACTTGCTATAATCTGCAGGAACCCATTCTACATCTCCCACAAAATCATAGCAATATCCATTCCCATTTCCGCTAAAATATTCAGAATCAAATGAAAAAACCTCTTTAGAGACAATCATCTTCCAAGCAACACTTTTAGATACTCCCCATAGATCCATTACAAATTTAATAAATGTACCTTCGAAACATCCCGCAAAACAAAAAGCAACATTCTTTTTTATATTGATTGAAAGAGAAGGATTAGTATCATTATGAAGGGGACAAATACATCTATACTCATCTCTATCTATATGGACAACCTTAATCATAACTTCTTCTTTACCTATAGCAATATAGTACTTCTAGTCTTATAACAAAGTAAAACCATTATTAATATCTATTGATAAAAAGGGAGTGCTCTCTTTTCTTTTTGAGGAAAAATATTCTTTTTCAACCACTCTAGAACAAAGCCTTCTAAATATACTCTCTTCGATCTCGCAAGTCTAATACATGGGAAGTCTTTGTTATCTATAAGATTGCGAAGATTACTTTGATTTATTCCTAAAATTTCTAACAGTTCTTTTTCTTGAAGAACCTCTTTTAACGGCATGTAGCCGCCTTGTTGTGACTCTTCTGGCTTTTCTGACATTACTTTCTCCTAT
>Ga0180007_10000941_pt1 | contig 43039 bp, 33 predicted proteins | sample MM_PC_MetaG_FD_121122 | JGI IMG/M metagenome (GOLD analysis project Ga0180007, IMG submission 121122) | Groundwater microbial communities from the Aspo Hard Rock Laboratory (HRL) deep subsurface site, Sweden - MM_PC_MetaG | ecosystem: Environmental > Aquatic > Deep subsurface > Groundwater... | reverse complement strand
CTTGGCTCGTTTTGAAGTGATGCAACTCCATTGAGCCATGGTTCCGTGCGTATTTCTATGATATAATTGGAGTTAGGACGGGTTAGCTGGGGGAGCTCCGCCCACAATCATGCCAGGAGAGCCATATTTATCAGATGATACGATTCTCCCAACACAAGACCGAAAGGGGGGGCGCTCATGCGACCCACGATGCGTTGGTGGCTCTTGGTTGGAGCCTGCTTGGTGATGATGACATCCTTGTCGATGGCCCAGACCCATGAGGAGGGAGACCACAGTCACAATCCGTACGCTGATCCGACTGTCGGTCCACTGATCCAGCCCGCGGCCGATGATTTCATCGGCGATCCTGGCTCTATCGGAGCTGAGAAGGCCGCCGGCGACAAAGGATTGGCGACGTTCTTCGAAGTCACCAGCAACCAGAAGACCGGCTTGCTCACACCCTTCTACCGATTTTCGTCCGCCTTGGCCTTCAAGGTTCGAGTGCCCCTGATCATCGACAAGACCCAGACCTCCTGGGACGGCGAACGCTCGACCAGCGGCTTGGGCGACATCGCCATCGATGCCGAGTACTCCCGCCCGGCGGGACCCGGGGCGGAATGGCGTCTTCAGGGATCGGTCAAGCTGCCCACCGGCGATCACGAAAAGATGGTGGATCTCGACGGCGTCGAACAGGTTGTCCCCTTGGGAACGGGTTCGATGGACATTCTCGCGCGTGGGCAGTACGCCAAGTCCGGTGTCAACCTGGACTGGGTCGCCAGTGCGCTGTACCGCAAGAACGACTCCAGCGAGACGGTCAACGATTACGGTACCTACACGGCCACCTCGAAAATCACCAACGGCGACCAGGTGGTCTTCTCGGGATTCGCTCGTCGCCGGGCCAATGACTCGTGGTGGCTCCATCTCGGAGCCAGCATGGTCAAGTTCTCCGACGGCACCTTTGATGTCGAGTACAGCGCCGTTCATGATGACACGAGCAGCGATCTGCTCCAGTCCGGCACCCTGTTCGATCTGTATCCCGGCGTCAGCTACGCTCTCGGAAAGCTGAACCCGTATCTCGGCGCCCGCATCCCGATCGGGACGAGCTACGACGACGAGTTCGCCAACACTAAGCGCGACACGGCGTTCATCTTCCAGTTCACCTACAATCCGACGAAGATGGGCGGCTGACCCTGCCGTGAAAGTGAGCCCCCCTGCGCCCGGCGGTTCAACCGTCGGGCGCCTTCGTCTCGCGGCCGGTCGCATTGCGGGCAGCCGGGGATTCATGGTATCCTTAGAGGTCGAGTCCTGTCGCTCGGCGCCCATCCCCACTCGGCCCCAACGAGGAGCTTCCATGCCCCGATTCATCGCCCGTCTGTTGCCGGCTCTGTTGCTGGTCCTGCCCCTGTTGACAACGGCGGCGACGCCGACCGACCTCGAATCCGAAATCACCGATGCGTTGACCCACCGTGCCGAAGAGGCCGCCAACAAGATTCGGTTGATGCAGAAATGGTCCCGTGTCGATGCGGAGAAGACGGCCAACCAGGATCTGTACGACGTCCATCACTACGATCTGACACTGGATCTGGACCCTCTGACCAACACCCTGACCGGAACCGGAGCGACCAGCGCCACGATCACCGGTGGTCCCATCACGACCTTCGACCTGAACCTCGATTCGGGTCTGACCGTGAGCGCCTGCAGGGTGGGGGGAGGGGCTGCCGTGTTCGCCCACGTCACGCACATCCTGACCATCACGCTCGATCGCCCCTATCTGAACGGCGAAACCGTCTCGGTCGAAGTGGACTACTCGGGCGATCCGGCGGGCGATTACTTCGGCTGGGCGAGCTACGACGGCCTGGACATGATCTGGACCCTGAGCGAACCCTACGGGTCACGAGAGTGGTGGCCGTGCAAGGATCTCAACACCGACAAGGCCGACTCCCTCGACATCCGGGTCACGGTGCCCGACAACCTGATCGTCGCGAGCAACGGCCTGCTGCTGTCGGACATCGACAACGGCTCCACCCGGACATTCCACTGGAAGACTCGCTACGCCACGGTGCCCTACCTCGTGTCGTTGGCCATCCATCCCTATCAGCAGTTCTCGACCTGGTACACGCCCCTGGGCGGCGGCGACCCCATGGAGATCCAGCACTACGTCTTCGCCGATCAATACACCAACGCCCTGACCGCCTATGACACCACCGACGAGATGATCGGCGTCTTCGCCGATGCCTTCGGCGAGTACCCCTTCGTCGACGAGAAGTACGGTCATGCCTCGTTCACCTGGGGCGGCGGCATGGAGCACCAGACGATCACGTCCATGGGCGGCCTGTGGGAAGACGTGATCAGCCACGAACTGGGTCACCAGTGGTGGGGCGACATGATTACCTGCGCCGACTTCGGTCACATCTGGCTCAACGAAGGATTCGCCACCTGGTGCGAAGCCTACTGGAAGGAGCAGACCGTCGGCGTGTCCACCTATCAGGCTTACATGGACGGCGCCGCCTTCTACGGCCCCGGCACGATCTTCGTGGAGGACACTAGTGATTTCTGGGGCATCTTCGATTCGAACCTGAGCTACAACAAGGGCAGCTGGATCGTCCACATGCTGCGCGGCGTGCTAGGCGACGTCGATTTCTTCGCCGGCCTGGCGGCCTACCGCGCCCAGTACGGTTTCTCCAGCGCCACGACCGAACAGCTCCGTGACGTCCTCGAAGGCGTGTCCGGGATCGATCTCGACGCGTTCTTCCAGCAGTGGATCTATGAGCCGTACTTCCCGGTCTACGAACCGTCCTGGAGCCAGAATGGCGCGTCCGTCGAGCTACGGATCGTTCAGGCCCAGACCAACGCCGGCGTGTTCACTATGCCGATCGACGTGCGCATCGTCACCGACCAGGGCACGTTCGACACGGTGGTGCAGAACAACACCGAGGATCAGACATTCGTCATTCCGGTCACCGGCACCGTGGTGTCGGTGGTCATCGACCCCGACGACTGGATCCTCTCTCAGATCGAGACGACGGTCGCGAATCCCTCGCTGCACCGGGGCGTGCTCGTGGTCAACGGCGTTGACTGGGGGACGTACACGACGGAGATCATCTCGTGCTACCTGGACAGCGTCTTCTGGGGCTCCCATCCCATGGAGTTCTGGGACACCTTCGCCGAACCGGTCGGCGGTTATCCCGTCACCGTGCCGTCACCGCTGGGCCACGGTTCGGTGCCGGCTGATGTGCTCGGCCAGTTCTCGTCGGTCGTCTGGGTGGGCAACAACTACAACGGCGATCTGCCCAAGTGGCAGGAGACGCCGATCCTGTCGTATCTGCAGGCCGGCGGCAATGTGCTGTTGATGGGACGACACCTCCACGACTTTCTCGATGCGGACCTGACTCAGCACCTCGGTGTGACCTGGACCAGGGAGGACGTGTCGCTGGTGGGCGACCTGACCGCGACGGCCGCCGGGATCGTCGACATACCTGTGATCGGAGTCCAGAGTTGGCTCGACGCTTTTGCCATGGCGGTCGGGGCGGAGACCACGCTGTTGCTGAGCGGCAACGCCGGCGGTGTCGTGAGCGGCATGGGAGCCGTGGTGGAGCCGGCGGCCGGCGGCGCGGTTCGGGCCGATGGAGCCCGCCTGGCTGTGATCAGCGGCCGTCCGTACCGCTACGACCACGCGTCCCTGCGGACGAACGTGGAATATATCCTTTCGCACCACTTCGCGGAGCCCTACAATCCCACCACGGCGATCGATCCGGTCACGGTTCCGACTCGTCCGGTCCTGGGCGCCAACTATCCGAACCCGTTCAACCCGCAGACGGTGATCCCCTTGGCTCTGCCGCGGACCGGATACGTGGACCTTGCCGTGTACGATACGGCCGGACGCCGGGTGCGGACGCTCCTTGCAGGCACGTTGCCCGCAGGTGATCGAACAGCGACCTGGGACGGCCGGGATGACACGGGCAGGGCCCTCGCCTCGGGCACCTATTTCGCCCGTCTGCGGACGTCCGGTGCTGATGAAGTTCGGCCCCTGGTTCTCGTGAGGTGATCGCGGGAACCATCCGGTGGGAGACCAGGTGAATCGAAGACTCGTCCTGTGGATCGCATTGATCGGAGCCGGCACTTTGGCGCCGGCTCCTGCGATGTGTGACACGACCGTCGACGCCGAGCGCATCGTCTCCCTCGCCCCGAGCATCACCGAGCTTCTTTTCGCCCTCGAACTGGGAGACCATGTCGTCGGTGTGACCGAATGGTGCCGCTGGCCGAAGGCCGCTGCCGATCTCCCCCGTGTGGGCGGGGTCGTCGATCCCAACATCGAAGTCATCGCCAGCCTGAAACCGACGCTCGTCGTTGTCGAAGAGGCCAACGCCGATGTGGCCGCGGCCCTGGAGCGACTGGGGTTGATGATCCTCGAGGTGGACCACCGCGACACCGCAGGCATCCTCGCCTCGGTCACCAGGGTGGGTGAGGCCTGTGGGATGCAAGCCGAAGCGGCCACCCTGCGCGGCGACCTGGAAGCGCGACTGTCGGCCGTTGCCGCCGCTACCGATCCCTCCACTGAACCGGTCATCATGGTGATCGTGGGCCGCGATGTCGCCTCGGGTGAATTGCGTGATGTCTATGCCGCTGCGGGCGGCACCTTCCTGGGTGAGCTGCTGGAAGCCGCCGGCGGCAGGAATGCGCTCACGGGCAGGGCGATCCGCTATCCCACAGTCGGACGTGAAGCCTTGCTGCGCCTTCATCTCGACCATGTCTTCGAACTGGCCCCGGAACTCGACGGTGACCCCGAGGCTGTGGCCGATCTGCGCCGGGCTTGGGCCGATGTGGGAGTGCCGGAGTCCCGCGTGCACGTCCTGACCGACGACGCCCCACTGATTCCCGGCCCCCGCTTCGTGGAAACCGTCGAACGCTTCGCGGCCCTGCTCGCAGAGGCAAGACAGTGAACGCCGCTCTCGAAATCCGACACCTGAGGCTCGAGCTCGACGGCACGTATATCCTGGACGACATCTCCCTGATGGTCGAACGGGGCATGCGGCTGATGGTGGTGGGGCCGAACGGCGCCGGAAAATCGAGCCTGTTGAAGTGCCTGGTCGGAGTGCACCGGGGCTGGCAGGGTCGGATCGTCGTCAACGGCGTCGACATCCGGGGCTACTCGAACCGTGAACGCGCCCGACTGATCGCTTTTGTGCCTCAGCCGGGTGGTCGCCACTCGCCGTTCACGGTGCGCGAGACGATCCTGATGTCCCGTTATCCTCATGTGTCCCACTTCGGCACCTTGAGCCATGCCGACCATGAGCTGGTCAAGGATGCCCTGGCGCGCACGGGCCTCGGACCCTTGGCCGATCGACCCATGGTGACCCTCAGCGGCGGCGAGCGCCAGAAGGTGCATCTGGCAGCTGCCTTGACCCAGCAGTCGCCCATCCTGCTGCTCGACGAACCGACGACATTCCTCGATCCCCGTCACGCTTTCGAGATCCGCTCGCTTCTCCATCGAATCAACCAGGAGGACGCGGTCACGATCATCGAAGTGAGCCACGACCTCAACACCGCAGCCCTCGATGGCGACCGGATCTACGCCCTGAACGAGGGCCGACCGGCGTTCTATGGTCCTGGAGACGACTTCCTTTCGGCCGAGGTCCTGAAGAAGGTCTACGGTCGCTCCTTTCTGCTTGGAGTTCATCCTCAGACCGGTGGGCCGGTCCTGGTGCCCGAGAGGTGCGAGTTGTGAGCAGGGGCAGCGTCTTGACCATCCTGTTCGTCATTGCGGTGGCGACGCTCATTCTGACGCCGTTCCTTGGCATGAGCACGATCACGCCCCTCGACGTGCTGGGGATCGGCACCGGCGCTGGCGGTGTGGACGAAGCCACCATCTTCTGGCGTCTGCGTGTGCCGCGTGTGGCCCTGGCGTTCCTGGCGGGAGCTTCCCTGGCACTCGGTGGCATGATCTTCCAGGCCCTGTTCCGCAATGATCTGGCCACGCCCTTTACCCTGGGAGTGTCGAGCGGCGCCGCCCTCGGTGCGACGACCTACCTGAGGCTCGGGTGGAGTTTCGCTTTCCTGGGAGTGGACGGTCTGACCATGTTCGCCCTGGTCGGCGCGGCCCTGTCGATGGCCCTGGTGCACGGGGTGTCCCGTTCCCGGCCCGACGACTCAGGTGGATCCCTCCTGCTGGCGGGAGTGGCGATCAACTTCACCCTGTCGAGCCTGATCCTGTTCGTGCATTACACAAGCGATGCGGCGCAGAGCTTCAACATCCTGCGTTGGCTCATGGGACGGCTCGATGTCGTGGGGGCCGATGAGGTCTGGACCCTGCTGCCCCTGTTTCTCACCGGTGGTCTGGCGACCCTGATCCTGCACCGGGAACTCAACCTGATGACCGTGGGTGAGGAGTTCGCCATCAGCCGCGGAGTGGATGCTCGCCGCACCCGCACCCTGCTCTTCCTGGGCACGAGCCTGCTGGTCGGCGGGGTCGTGGCGGTTTGTGGCCCCATCGGATTCATCGGCATGATGACACCGCACATCGCCCGGTTGCTCGTCGGGGCCGATCACCGTCGTCTCGCTCCCGCCTCAATGCTGTTGGGCGGCACCATGCTGGTGATCTGTGATCTGCTCGCCCGCTCCCTGGTGGCGCCGGCGGAGATTCCTGTCGGCGTGCTCACGGCCCTGCTCGGCGGACCGTTTTTTCTCTGGCTGCTCACTCGTCGGCCAGGTGCCGGCACCGGGCGGAGTTGACGCGGTCGAGTTGCCCGGTCATTCTGGCTTCATGCTGTGATCCAGGGAGGAACACCGTGTCCGGACTCTCGAAAAAACTGGGCCTGATGCTGGGCGGTCTCGTGGTCGCCCTGATCGCGGCGGAAATCATCCTTCGGGTGATCGGGTTCGGCGTGCTCACGCCCGACATGAGCTTCGGCATGAACACCCGTTCGGCCCTCGAACAGGGTGATTTCGAACCCGATGGCCACCTCTTCTGGAAGCTGCCTCTCAACCAGAATCCCGCTTTCGACCAGGCCATCGGAGCCGTGCATCCCGACAAGCCGATCCGTGCCAAGGGCAACCGCGAGCGCGTGCTCGTGCTGGGTGATTCCTGTTCCCGGTTGTCGTTTCGCTCGCTGCCATACTCCGACGCTCTGTTGATCCATTTGGCCGGTGACACCGAGGTCCTCAACGCCAGTGTGCCTGGCTACACGTCCCATCAGGGGCTGGCCTGGTGGCGTCATCAACTTCGCGATGCTTCGCCGGATGTTGTGGTGGTCTACTTCGGCTGGAACGACCACTGGCGCATGACGGGCTGGACCGATCGTCTCTACGCGAGACGGATTTCTGGCTGGTCTCCACGTCTGTTCGCCCTGGTCGAGCAGCCGGCTGATCCGCCGCCGCTGCGGGTTCCGCCCAACGAGTACCGCGAAAACCTCAGGGATCTGGTCGACGGCATCCGGGACGCTGGCGGCAGGGCCGTGCTCGTGGTTGCTCCGTCTTCGTTCACGCCCGAGGCCCGCCGCCGTCTGGTCGATACGGGATACCTGCGGCCCGACGACGACGTCCGGGAAATCCACGAACAGTACCTCGACGTCGTGCGCAGTTTCGCCGGGGAAGAGAACGTGTCGGTCCTCGGCGCCGATCAGGTGTTCCGTGATCTTGGCTCTCAGATCCCGCTGCTTCAGCGTGACGGGATTCATCTGACCGATGCCGCGCATCACGTGCTCGGCGCCCTGCTCGCCCAGACGATCCGGCACGGCACCGGCGCCGACGGACAATCGTCGTCCGAACTGTTGGGCGTCGCCCGGGCGGCTCTCGGCGCCGCGGTGCGGCGGGCCGGAGAAGGATCGTGACGCCCTGGCGCCGCCATCTGCTGATCGTTGTCGCCGCCGCGGCCGGGTTCCGGATCCTGGCCTGGTCCCAGCTGTCGGCGACGCCGTTCTTCACCACCCCGGTGATCGACGCTTCGAGCTTCGACATCTGGGCCCGCACCCTGCTCGAAGGCCGGGTCTTCTCAGCCGACGCCTTCTTCAAGCCGCCCCTCTATCCGTACCTGCTTTCGGGGTTGTACGGGCTGTTCGGATCGTCGATTCAGGCCGTGCAGATTCTCCAGTCGATGCTGGGCGTGGTGACCGCCGGAGTCGTCCTGGTGATCGGCCGACGCGTGTGGTCGCCGACGGTGGGACTGACAGCCGGTCTGATCACGGCGCTCTGGCCGGTGCTGCCATTCTTCGAAACCCAACTGCTGGCCGAAACCTGGACGACCCTGCTCACTCTGATCGCCCTGGAGCGACTCCTGCTCCGGAACAAACACGCCTGGACGCTTCCGGGATGGGGACGAACCGCCGTGGCCGGCCTGCTGTTCGGTGTGGCGGCTCTCGGGCGTCCGAACATCCTGCTGCTGATCCCCGCGGTGGCACTGTGGGCTTCCTGGGAGCGTGGCCGCCCTCGCCGCTGGCGGACAGGCCTGGTCATCGTGGCGTTTGCCGGCTTGCCCATCCTGATGCCGTTGCTGCGCAACGCCTCGCTGACCGGAGAGCTTGTTCCGATCAGCGCCAATCTGGGAGCCAACCTCGTCACCGGTCATCACGATGGCGCCGACGGCGTCTCGGCCATCCCGGTCGGTTTGCTCTGGGATGATCTCCAACTCGAGTGCAGCCTCGCCGGACACAGCTCGACGGCAGCCTCGTCCCGCTATCTGACCGGTCGCGCGTTCGACTGGATGGCTGATCATCCCGGCCGCACGCTCGAACTGCTCGGCCGCAAGGTGCTCGTGCTGCTGAGCGGTTGGGAGGCGCGCAACAACATCGGTGCCCGGTGGCTGGCTCAGGAGCACGGCGTGGTCATCCTGTCGCGGTGGTGGCCTTCGACCTGGCTGGTGCTGCCCTTCGCCCTGATCGGCTTGCTGCTCGCGGTCGGGGGGCGTGGCGCTGCGCTGTTGGCGACGGCTGTCGCCGTTCAGGCGGTGTCGGTCCTGCCGTTCTTCGTCAACGCCAGGTTCCGTCTGCCGCTGCTGCCGCTTCTGGCACTTTTCGCTGCAGCTGGTATCGTCGCGCTGCTCGAACGTCGCGGTGGAGGCCTGCGAGCCCTGGCTTGGCCGCTGATGGCGCTGATGGCGTTTTCGATGATCGTCAACGTGGACTGGCTGGGTCTGGGGCATCCCCGCTGGAATGCCGAAGACGCCTTCAACGAAGCCTTGATCCAACTGCGGGGATTCGAGGGTCGACTGGTGGACGACCGCGCGGCCGAAGCGGCCTTTCGCCGCGCCATCGACCTGGACCCGACATTTCCCGATGCCCACGAACGCTATGGAACCTTGAGGCTCGGACGTGCCGCCAACGGGTTGACCCGGGCCCAGGGCCTGATCCGCCGCGGCGAAACGGCCGAGGCCAGGCGCCTGGCCAAGCGGGTCGATGCCGAACTGTCTGCCGCCGCCGACCTCCACCGCACGGCTCTGCAGCTTGTGCCTCGAGCCTACCGATCGGCCGCCAACCTCGGTGCTGTCGGTCTGCTCGGCGGGGATCTTTATGGGGCCTTGGCCGGCAGTGCCCTCGCCGACGGCGATACCGCCACGGCTCGCGAGGATCTCGCTGTTGCCCGCCAGTATTATGACCAATCCCAGTCGTCTCTGGGGCGGGCCCTGCGCTTCAACCCGGATTTCCGAGAGGCGTCGACCAACAGGCAGCTGCTGGGTCAGCGCCTCGCCTCCCTGCCGAATCTCCCGCCGGGTCGGCCGTAGCATGGGGTCGTTGATCCTCGCCTCGATCCTCTGGGCCTTCTCGTTCGGCTTGATCAAGGGACAGCTCGCAGGCCATGACCCGCTGACCGTCGCAGCCCTGCGTCTGGCTCTGGCAGCGGCTGTCTTCGCGCCTTGGCTTCGCCGGGGGCCCGGGAGATCGGCAGAGCGGTTTCGTCTGGCGGCTCTGGGCGGGCTCCAATTCGGACTCATGTACGCCCTCTACATCGCCAGCTACGAGACGCTGCCCGCCTACGCCGTCGCCCTGTTCACCGTGTTGACGCCGATCTATGTCGCGTTGATCCACGCAGCCCTTGAAGCCCAGTGGAACGGCCGGACCTTCGCGGCGGCGCTGATGGCGGTGATGGGGGCGTCCCTGATCACGTTTCAGGCATTGCCGGGCTCCGCCGCCTGGCGAGGCGTGCTCCTGCTTCAGGGAGCCAACCTGTGCTTCGCCCTGGGGCAGGTGCTCTATGCCCGTCGCAGAGCCGCTGACAACCGTCCTGCTTCGGATGCCGGCGCTTTGGCCTGGATGTATGTGGGGGGAGCGGTGCTCGTCGCAACAGGGGCTGTGTTGGGCGGCCTGGATTCGTGGGACAGCTGGACGGCGGAGGCCCGCCTGACGATTCTCTACCTGGGACTGGTTCCCACCGCTCTCGGGTTCTGGCTGTGGAACCGGGGCGTGGCCCGCGTGTCCGGGGGAGTCGCGGCAGTCATGAACAATCTCAAGATCCCCTTGGCGATCATCATCGCCTGGGGGGTGTTCGGGGAAGCCCTTGATCCGGGTCGTCTGGGTCCAGGATTGGCCCTGATCGTCGCGGCGGTCGTCTGGCTTTCGATCCCGAATCGCACCAACTGAAGCCGATGATGGTAGTCCACTGAAAAGGTATTCATTCGGCTGCCTAGAAGGTCTGAAAACCACCTTGTATCACCCACCGGGCGGCGTTACGTTTGCCGTGGAACAGGGGGTGATTCTTTTAACGACCCCCTTGACTCTTCATGCATTCGCCAAGGAGTAGGACGATGAGCATCTCCGATCGTCTTGAGAAAGTGCTGTCCGGCGCCAACACCCATCGCAACATCGAGCGCACGGCCCTGATCCAGGCTTGTGTCGACAACGGTGAAGCCATCGCCAGCAAGAACGGCGCTCTGGTGACCTGGACCCGCCCCGAGTCCACCGGCCGCAGCCCCCTGGACACGATCATCGTCAAGCGCCCCGAGAGCGAGGCCACGATCGACTGGTCGGCGGCCAACAACATCCCGGTCGATCCCGAAACCTTCGACATGCTCATCGAGGACGCCTTGAACAACCTCGGCGCCAGCCCCAACACCTATGTGAGCGACCGCGTCGTCGGAGCCGACTCTTCCTACGCCCTGCCGGTGACCACGGTGTCGAACAAGGCGCTCAACGTGCTTTTCCTCGACAATATGTTCCGCCCATGTCCCGACGATCTCGGGAAAAGCATTTTCGCCGACAAGCCCTTCACCCTTCTTGTCTGCCCGGATCAGAAACTCGACCCGAAGCGGTACGAAGGCCGCCTGCGCGTTGACCCGATACTCGGCGGTACCAGCACCATGGTCATCGCCACCGACTTCGACCGTCGCATCGGCGTGGTCTACGGTTCGGCCTACTGCGGCAGCTGCAAGAAGATGCTCTTCACCGTGATGAACTACCTGCTGCCAGCAGTCGGCATTCTTCCGATCCACTGCTCGGCCAACGAGGGCGAAGACGGCGACATCGCCCTGCTGCTCGGCCTCAGCGGCACCGGCAAGACGACCCTGTCGGCCGATGCCTCGCGTGCCCTGCTCGGCGACGACGAGCACGGTTGGAGCGATACCGGTACCGCCAACTTCGAGAACGGCTGCTACGCCAAGCTCATCGATCTCAATCCCAAGAAGGAGCCCGAGATCTTCAAGGCCTGCTTCGACAAGAAGCCCTGGAAGGAACACGGCTCGATCATCGAAAACGCCATGATGTATCCGAACGGCGAGTTCGATCTCTTCGACGACCGCTTTACGCCGAACAGCCGTGGATCGTACCCGCTGGAGTACCTGACCAACATCAAGCCGTGCTCCACCGGCGGCCACCCCAAGACGATCCTCTTCCTGACCGCCGACGCCAACGGCGTGCTGCCTCCTGTCAGCAAGCTGACCAGGGAGCAGGCCAAGCTGTGGTTCATCATGGGCTACACCAGCAAGCTGGCGGGCACCGAGACCGGGGTCACCGAGCCCAAGAGCGCCTTCTCGCGTTTCTTCGGCGCGCCTTTCATGCCCCGCAACCCGGACGACTACGCCGACCTGCTGGGCAAGAAACTCGACGAGCACGGCACCCAGGTCTACCTGGTCAACACAGGCTGGAGCGGAGGCCCCTACGGCGTCGGTTCCCGCATGGACATCATGCTGACCCGCGCCATGTGCAACGCGGCGATCAACGGCTCGCTGGCCGATGTGGAGTACGAACAGGATGCGACCTTCAAGGTCTACGTGCCCAAGTCGTGCCCCGGTGTCGACGACGCCTCGATCCTGTGGCCGGTGAACACATGGTCAGACAAGGCAGCCTACGCGGAGCGAGCCAAGAAGCTGGCCTCCGAGTTCGCGGCCCAGTGGGACAAGGCTTATGCGGACAAGGGCATCGATCCCGCGATCGCGGCTGCTTGCCCGGGCAAGTAGACGCTTCTGGCCTTGTTCCAGGATGATCGGACGGTTGAGGGGCGGGCGTTCCGACGGGAGCGCCCGCCTTCGTTGTGCAAGACGGCGATCTTGAGTATCATGCACCGGATCAAGGGAGACCCATGCGACGTTCCGAACTCGAATCCCAAGACCCTGCCGTGTTCGCCGAAGTGGCCGCTGACGCAGAAATCGGCGAACTCGGCATCCTGACCGCTGACGGTTGGCCGCGCGTGGTGCCGCTGAACTTCGCCGCCGTCGGCCAAACCGTGTATTTCCACGGTTCCCAGGCCGGGGAGAAGTACGACAGCGTGCAAGCCGATCCTCGTTGCAGCTTCTCGATGGTCAAGGCCTACAGCCTGATTCCCAGCCAGTGGGTCGCCCCGCGTCATGCCTGTTCGGCCACGCATTTTTTCAAGTCGGTCGAGGTTCGCGGTCGTTGCGAGCTTGTCGACGATCCTGACGAGAAGGCCAGTGCCCTGCAGGCGTTGATGGAGAAGTATCAGCCAGAAGGCGGTTACGATCCGATCCGCGCCGACGATCCTATCTACGCCAAGGCCCTCGAGGTTGTCGGCGTGTTTCGTGTGAGCGGATCCTGGACGGCCAAGATGAAGTTCGGCAGCAACGAGCCAGCCGATCACCGCCGCCGCTGGGTCGACAAACTGCGTGACCGCGGTGAACCTCGGGACCTCGCCACCGCGGACATGATCGCCGCGACCCTGGAGGCAACCGAATGAATCTGGCGCAGGTCATGTCCAAGTTGAAGAAGGCGGGCACCATCCAGAATCGGCGGGTTTTCGAAAACCACGGCGTGACCGGCGAACAGTTCGGAGTGAGCTACGCCGATCTGAACAAACTCAAGAAGTCCATCGGGACCGACCAGGATCTGGCGCTGCTGCTGTGGGACACCGGCAACCACGACGCCCGCATCCTGGCCTGCATGGTCGCCGATTCCGAGACCTTCGAATCACACCAACTCGACGCCTGGGTTCGCGATCTCGACAATTACGTCGTCACTGATGCCTTCGCGGCGCTTGTGGCGAAGTCGCCTCACCGGGACAGGAAGTTCCTGGCTTGGCGCGACCGCAAGCCCGAGTGGACGGCGGCGACGGCCTGGGGAGTGTTCTGCGCCCTGGCCATGCACGAGGATGACCGGCCCGACGCATTCTTCCTCGAACACCTCAAGGTCGTGGAGGCGGGAATTCACAACCGGCCGAATCGCGTGCGTCACAACATGAACCAGGCGGTCATTTGCGTCGGTCTTCGGAACGACAATCTGCATCAGCTGGCTTTGGCGGTGGCCAAGAGCATCGGACCCGTCCCGGTGGATCATGGGAAGACGAATTGCCAGACCCCGGAGGCTCTGGACTTCCTGAAGAAAACCATGGCTCAAAGGGTCCATAAGAGCAGATTCAGATAAGCGGCATCGGGATCACGCCAAGGGGCTCTCCGTCATGGAGAGCCCCTTGGTTTTTCTGGTCATCCGATCCGGGTCAGACCCTCCCTACCTCATAACTCGACAAAGCCGCCATGTTGATGATCTCGTCCACCGAACTGTTGACCGAAATCATGTTCACGGGCTGACGCAAGCCGTAGAGCAGCGGTCCGATGACTTCGCGCTGTCCCAGGTGTCCCACCAGCTTGTAGGCGATGTTGGCGCTTTGCAAGTCGGGGAAGACCAGCACGTTCGCCTGACCCATGACCTGGCAGTCGGGCACGCGCAGCTCGCAGTTGTGAGAGGTAACCGCTGCGTCCCCGCGCATTTCGCCGTCCACTTTCAGATCGGGATGCTCCCGCTTCAGGATCTTCACGGCCTCTCTCACGACCCGGCTTTCAGGACGATCGTTGTCGCCGAACGACGAGAACGAGAGCATGGCCACGATCGGGGTCAGGTTGAAGTGACGGGCCACTTCGGCAGCCTGCACGGCGATGTCGGCCAACAGCCGGCTGTCAGGGGCGAAATTCACCGTCGTGTCGGCGAAGATGTAGACTTTCCCCTCGACCAGCAGCACGTGCATGCCCACGACGCGGTCCACGCCTTCGCGCATTTCCGCCAGGGTGAGCACGATCCTCAGGGAGTCCACATAGGAACGGTCGGCGCCGCAGACCATGCCGTCGGCTTCGCCGCTGCGCAGCATCATGGTGCCGTGATGGATGGGGCGGCGAATCATGCGCCGGGCCTTGTCCAGGCTGTAACCCTTTCGAGCGCGTTCGTGAAACAGGATTTGGGCCATGTCCTCGGCGTTGGGACAGGTCCTAGGGTTCTTGAGCGTCATGCCGTCGAGGTCGACACCCAGGGCCTCGGCCCGGGCTCGGATCACATTCTCGTCCCCAAGCAGGATGGGCCGGGCGAATCCTTCGCCTGCCACGACCCGACAGGCTTCGAGCACGCGGTCGTTCTCGCCCTCCGTGAACACGATGCGTTGCGGAGACGACTTGGCCTTCGAACGGATCGTGTGCATGACCATGAGGCTGCGGTTGGTCATGCCTTCGAGGCGTTCGCGGTAAGCGTCCCAGTCGCTGATGGGCTCGTTGGCGACGCCGCTCTCACAGGCGGCCCGAGCCACCGCCAGGGACACTTTGGCGAGCACGCGGGCGTCAAACGGTTTGGGAATGATGTATTCGGGGCCGAACTCGAATTGAGCCCCGCCGTAGGCATCGGCCACTTCCTGGGGAACCGGTTCCCGGGCCAACTCGGCAAGGGCGTGGGCCGCCGCCATCTTCATCTCTTCGTTGATCGCCGAAGACCGCACGTCGAGCGCCCCGCGGAACAGGAAGGGGAAGCAGAGCACGTTGTTGACCTGGTTCGGATAGTCGGAGCGACCGGTGGCCATGATCACGTCGGAGCGAGCGGCGAGGGCATCGTCATAGGTGATCTCGGGATCGGGGTTGGCCATAGCGAAGACGATGGGCTTGTCGGCCATCGAGCGCACCATGTCCTGGGTCACCAGGCCGGCCACCGAACATCCGAGCAACACGTCTGCGCCTGCCATGGCGTCGGCGAGGGAGCGTCTGTCCGTCGGATTGGCGAAATGCGCCTTGTACTTGTTCATGCCCTCGGTGCGGCCCTCGTAGCACACGCCCTTCGAGTCCACGAGCAGGAAATTCTTCCGGGGCACGCCGAGCGATTCCATGAACTTGGCGCAGGCGATGGCCGAGGCGCCGGCGCCCGAGACCACGACCGTCAGGTCGCTGATCTTCTTGCCCTGGAGCTGCGCCGCGTTGATCAGTGCCGCGCCCGAGATGATCGCCGTTCCGTGCTGATCGTCGTGGAAGACGGGAATCTTCATCGTCTGCTTGAGGACCTCTTCGACGTGGAAGCACTCGGGCGCCTTGATGTCCTCGAGATTGATGCCGCCGAAGGTCGGCTCGAGCAGCTGACAGGTGCGGATGATCTCTTCGGGATCGTGGGTGTCGATGTTGATGTCGAACACGTCGACGTGGCCGAACCGCTTGAAGAGCACGCCCTTGCCCTCCATGACCGGTTTGCCCGCCAACGCACCGATGTCTCCCAGGCCCAACACCGCGGTACCGTTCGATACCACCGCGACCAGGTTGCCTCGGTTCGTGTACTTGTAGGCATCAGATGGATTTGCGGCGATCGCCAGGCAGGGCACGGCCACACCGGGGGAGTAGGCCAGGGAAAGATCGCGGGCGGTGAGGCATGGCTTCGTAGGAACAACTTCGGTTTTTCCCGGTCGGCCTTGGGTGTGATAATCGAGGGCGTCTTGATCGCGGAATGCCATCGGAGTCTCCTCCTGGACGGTCGTCGCGGAATGGTATGGAGTCCGGACTGGTCGCGGTCGGTGCGACGGCGGATCGGCGCGCGGCGAAGGAGTCCGCTCCTTCCGGAAACATCATACATGGGGTGGTGAGATCAAGGTGTATTGAGAAGTCACGATCATCGATGATCACCGAGTCGATCCCTGGTGGATACAAATTGAGGACCCCTCCGCAGAAGGGCCCTCGTTCGAACGGAATTGCAGGTTGTCCGACTATTTCTCCATCCCCAGATGCTTCCACAGAAACGCCCACTGGTCTGCCACTTCCTCGATGATCATCGATGTGGGCTTGCCGCCGCCGTGACCGGCCTTGGTCTCGATGCGGATCAGCACGGGATTCGAACCGGCGTGGGCCTCCTGCAGTCGCGCGGCATACTTGAAGCTGTGCCCCGGCACCACTCGGTCGTCGTGATCAGCGGTCGTGACCATGATCGCCGGGTACTCCGTCCCGTCGATCAGGTTGTGGTACGGCGAGTAGGAGTACAGCGTGGGGAACATGTCCGGATCCTCGCTGCTGCCGTAGTCGCTGACCCACGCCCACCCGATGGTGAACAGGTGGAACCGGAGCATGTCCATGACCCCGACTTCGGGAATGGCCGCGGCAAAGAGGTCGGGTCGCTGGTTGACCACGGCGCCCACGAGCGTGCCGCCGTTGCTGCCGCCCTGGCAGGCCAGCTTGTCCTTCGAGGTGTATCCCTCGGCGATGAGGTACTCGCCGGCGGCGATGAAGTCGTCGAAGACGTTCTGCTTGTTCTGGAGCATGCCGCCCTGGTGCCAGTCCTCGCCGTACTCGCCGCCGCCGCGCAGGTTCGCCAGCGCGAACACGCCGCCCATCTCCAGCCATGCCAGGCGCGAGATCGAGAAGTAGGGCGTGAGCGACACGTTGAAGCCGCCGTAGCCGTACAGCAAGGTCGGGTTCGAGCCGTCGAGCTTCACGTCCTTCTTGTGCACGATGAACATGGGGATCCTGGTGCCGTCCTTGGACGGGTAGAAGATCTGCTCGGTGATGTAACCTGTCAGATCCACGTCGATCTCGGGCTCGCGGAACACCGTGCTCAGACCAGTCGTGAAGTCGTACTTGAAGATGGTGGGCGGATAGAGGAACGAGGTGAAGACGTAGAACGTCTCGGCGTCCTCGCGCTCGCCGCCGACGCCCCCGACCGTGCCGATGCCCGGAAGTTCGACTTCGCCGATCTGGTGGCCGTGGATGTCGAACCTGTACACGACGCTGTGGGCGTCCTTCATATACTGGCCGACAAACTCGTTGCCGTTGATCATGCCCACTCCCCGGAGCGTGATGTCCTTTTCGGCTATCAGTTCGTACCACTGGTCCTTGGCGGAGTTCTCGATGTCCACGGCGACCAGCCGCTGCTTGGGGGCGTCGAGGTCGGTGGACAGGTAGAAGATGTTGTCGTCGTGGCCGACGAAGCCGTAGTCAGCTTCGAAGACCGAGATCAGTTCCACGACCGGCGAGCCGGGCGTGCGCAGATCCTTGTAGAAGAGCATGTTCTTGGGCGAGGTGCCCTTCCATACGCTGATGATCAGGTAGTCGCCGCTCTCGGTAACGCTGCCGCCGAAGCCCCATTCCTTCTGGTCGGCACGGGCGTAGACCAGAACGTCCTCGCTCTGGGACGTACCGACCTTGTGGTAGTAGAGCTTCTGGTGGTAGTTGGCATCCTCGAGTTCATTCCCCTCGACCGGGGCGTCGTATCGACTGTAGTAGAAGCCTTCGCCTTTCTCGTCCCAGCTGGCGCCGGAGAACTTGCTCCACTCGATCTTGTCGTCGAGATCCTTGCCCGTGTCGATGTCGCGCACGTACCAGGTGCGCCAGTCCGAGCCGCTCACATTGGTGGCCCAGGCCATGCGTTTGCCGTCGAGGCTGATGCTCATGCCGCCGAGGGCCACGGTGCCGTCCTCGCTCAGGGTGTTGGGATCGATCAACACGCGGGGCTCGTCGTCGAGGCTCTCCTGCACGTACTGCACCGATTGGTTCTGCAGGCCGTCGTTCTTGCTGAAGAAGTAGCGGCCGCCGCGCTCGTAGGGGGCGCCGTACTTGGGGTAGTCCCACATCTCGGTCAGGCGGTCCTTGATCCGGTCCCGCGAGGGCAGTGACGCGAGGTAGGGTGAGGTGACGGCGTTCTGGGCCTCGACCCAGGCGCGGGTTTCGTCGCTGTCGGGATCCTCGAGCCAACGATAGGGATCGGCCACCTGGGTGCCGTGATAGTCGTCGACGACGTCGCCCTTGTGAGCCGTGGGATATTCGAACGTCATGATCTCCTTGTCCTGCGAATCGCTGCAGCCGATCAACAGCGTCGACAGGGCGAACAGGAGGATGATGGACCTGGTCATGGGAAGGACCTCGCTTTCACATCGGAGGGGGTTCTGGAGCTGACCATGGTAGAACGGCGGACGGTTCTTGTCACCGTTGGATTGGTCAGACGACGACCTATACTCCGCAACACGATATAATCAGTCTTCAAGACATCGCGGATTCGCGAAATCCTACCCCGCTCTTTCGGACAGCCCCTCTCCATGTTAGGTTGTCGCGATGATATCCAACAAACTCGTCATCCTCCACGAAGACAACCACCTGCTGGTCGTCGTCAAGCCCGCCGGCCTCCTCACCCAGGGGGACGGCACGGGCCATCAAACACTCGTGGACCTTGCCAAGGACCACATTCGCCGCAAGTACGAGAAACCGGGTAATATCTACCTGGGGTTGGTGCACAGACTGGACAGGCCGGTCTCGGGCGTGATGGTGCTGGCCCGGACGAGCAAGGCGGCGGCGCGGTTGTCGCAGCAATTCCGGGACGAGACGGTCCGCAAGCAGTACTTGGCCGTGGTCCACGGCTGCCCGGATCGGGGCGACGGCGAACTGATCCACTACATGGGGCAGAGGGGCGACCGCGAGCGCAAGACGCCAATCGCCGATTCGGAGTTTCCCGGCTCGCGGGAGGCGCGGCTGAAATGGCGCGTCATCGACGCCGATTTCATTCGCACCGTCATGGTCGTCGAACCGGTGACCGGACGACGGCACCAGATCAGGGCCCAGTTGGCCGCCATGGGACACCCCATCATCGGTGACCGCAAGTACGGATCGGAGCAGGCCCTCCTTCATCGCGAGATCGCCCTTCACGCTTGGCGGGTAGGGTTCGATCATCCGGTCGGCGGTGTGCCCCACACGTTCACGGCACCGCCTCCGAGGCAGGATCCCTGGCCTCGCGGCCTGGATCCTGTCTGACTCGAATACGGAACGCCGGCCGTTCGACGGCCGTTTCTCGAGGAGAAGACACCATGCGCAAGACAACCCTGATAGGCATGATCCTGACCCTGCTGATGGTCGGCGCCGCCTTCGCCGCCGATGTCTCCACCGACGAAGCCAAGATCCAGTGGCACTCCTACGCCGCCGGCATCGCCAAGGCCAAGGAAACGGGCCGCCCGATCGTCATCGATTTCCACGCCGAGTGGTGCAAGTGGTGCAAGGAGATGGACAAGAAGACCTTCTCCGATGCCGGTGTGATCACGGCTATGAACGAATTGTTCATTCCGATCAGCGTGGACACGGATCATGAGCAGGAAACCGCCCGCCTCTACGGCGTGCAGAGCCTGCCGACCATGTGGTTCCTGACCAGCGAAGGTGAGCGCATCGATACCCTTCCGGGCTTCGTCGAGGCCGACTTTTTCACGATCGTGCTGGACTACATCGCCTCGGGCAGCTACAAGACGACGGACTTCGCCGCATTCATGGAGAGTCGGTCCTAGACCACAGGGGGAGACGTGGTCTCCATCGAGGTGACCATTGTTGGGGGAGGAATCCTGGGGTGCGCCACCGTCGATGCGGTGGCGAGGTCCGGTCGTCCGGTCGTCCTGCTGGAGAAGGAATCCCATCTCGCCGGGGCCACCACATCGCGCAATTCCGAAGTTGCCCACGGCGGCATGTACTATCCTTCCGGATCTCTCAAGGCTGAATACTGCGTGCGGGGGCGCCGCCTGCTCAAGGCGTTCTGCGACGAGGCAGGCGTGCGTTTCAACGAGTGCGGCAAGCTGATCGTTGCGGTGAATGACGACGAAGTCGAGTCGCTCGAGCCGCTGCTTGCCCGGGGGATTGCCAATGGCGTCGAAGGTTTCCGGCGGATCGACGCTCTCGAACTCCGCGAATTGGAGCCCGACATTCGAGCCGTGGCCGGGCTGCTGTCGCCTCACACCGGTGTCGTCGATGCCGAGGGAGCTTCCAAGGCCTTTGCCCGTCGCGCCGAGGAGTCGGGCGCCATGGTGATGACCAGCGCCGAAGTCATCGGCCTGGAACGCGTGGCCGAAGGGTGGCGAGTCAGTGTCCGCCGCGGCGATGAGACCTGGGATCACGTCAGTGCTGCGGTCGTGCTCTGCGGAGGCTTGTTCGCCGACGATCTGGCGCTCATGGCCGGACTTGACGTCGACGCCCTGGGTTTGCGGCAGCGCTGGGTCAAGGGTAACTACTTTTCGGTGGATCCTCGTCATCATGGCAGGGCCAGTCACCTGATCTACCCGATCCCGCCGCGAGGCACTGACACTCTCGGCGTTCATTTGTGTCTCGATCTGGCGGGCCAAATGCGCCTTGGGCCAGACTATGAGCCCGTTCCGCGTCTGGAGGACTACGCTGTCGATCCGGACCGGGCCGAATCGTTCTTCGCCGGGGCATCCCGGTTCCTGCCATGGCTCGAACCTGGTGACCTCCAGCCGACCATGAGTGGCATTCGTCCCAAGATCGACACAGAAGAGCCGTTCGCCGATTATCGGATCCATGCCACCGGAGACGGCTTGGTGGCCACAGCCGGCATCGATTCGCCAGGGTTGACCTCGGGAGCGGCCTTGGCCGAAGTGCTAGCCGACGTCGCCGCCGGGCAGGAACCGCCGCTGTCGTGGACACCGGAGGCGTCGTCGTGATCTTGGGCATGCTTGCGGCCGCGGCCCTCGTCCTGATAGCTGTCGTCGCCGCTGTCCGCGGCCTCCGTGCCGCGTCCCGTCCCGAATCAAGACCCTTCTCCTGCACGGGCCGCCAGTACGGTGCGTTCTATTCCCGTCGTTCCTTTATCCGGCTGGGTGCTGCGACGGTCGGAGCCTTTGTCTTGGCCCACACCGGAGCCGACGTGGCGGTCGACAGCTGGATCAGTTCCACTCGCACAGAGCGCAGCGATCGGATCGCCGGAGGTTGGAAGGGATTCGGCGAACGGTTCTGGTTCTTCGTCTGGGCACCTTTCGCCCTGCTCGACGGCCTGGTTGCCACTCATCCCGTGTTGCGCTGGGGACGCCGCAATTTCGAGGCGACGTTCGTGGGCCTGCCGATGCTGTGGACTCTTCAGCGTCTCGGGGGCGCGTCCCGCCCGAGCGAAGACAGAGGCTCCTGTTGGAGGCCCATCCGCGACGACAACACGGCCTCGGGTCATACGTTCATGGCGGCAATCCCCTGGCTGAATCTCGGACGTTCGGTGGATCCCGTTTGGATCAGGCGGGCGGCCTGGGTGATGAGTTGGGGGACGGGGTGGTCGCGGATGAATGATCGGAAGCACTTTGTTTCGCAAGTGCTTTATGGGCAAGCGATTGCAGATCAAGCAGTGGCGGCCGTCTCAGCCCGGACTGACCGGGGAAATGCCAAAGCCGCCACGGTCGAGGTTTCCTTTTGACCCCTCTGCTTGCCCCCGGCACGATTCTCGCCTAGCCTGCCCCCATGCAACGCACGGCTCTCGACATTCTCCTGCAGGTCTACGGCTATCCAGAATTCCGCGGACATCAGGCCGACATCGTCGATCACTTGACCGGTGGCGGCGACGCCCTGGTGCTCATGCCCACCGGTGGCGGCAAGTCCCTGTGCTATCAGATCCCTTCGTTGCTCAGGCCTGGCGTCGGTGTCGTTGTCTCGCCCCTGATCGCCCTGATGCAGGACCAGGTTGACGCCCTGCGGCAGCTCGGCATCCGCGCCGCTTTCCTGAATTCCAGCCTGGGTCTCGCCGAAGTTCGGCATGTCGAGCAACTCACCCTCCGCGGTGAAATCGATCTTCTGTATGTCGCGCCCGAGCGACTGCTTCAGGAGCGGACCCTCGAACTGCTCGACCGGGTCCGCGCCAGCGTCGGGATCGCCCTGTTCGCCATCGACGAGGCCCACTGCGTTTCCCAGTGGGGACATGATTTCCGCCCCGAGTACCTGCAGCTTGACGCGCTGGCCGACCGCTACCCCACGGTGCCCCGACTGGCTTGCACCGCCACGGCCGACGAGCGCACGCGCGGGGAAATCCTCTCGAATCTCCGACTCGGCGGCGGGCGTGTGTTCATCGGCGGCTTCGATCGACCCAACATCCGCTATCGAGTGGCTCCCAAGGATAATCCGCGGCGTCAGCTCCTGGAATTTCTGCGCACCGAACACGCCGGTGACGCCGGCATCGTCTACTGCCTGTCCCGCAAGAAGACCGAAGAGACTGCCAAGTTTCTCAAGAGCAAGGGGATCGATGCGCTGCCGTACCACGCCGGTCTGAACAGGGAGGTTCGACGCAGTCATCAGCAGAGGTTTCTACGCGAGGACGGCGTGGTGATCTGTGCGACCATCGCCTTCGGCATGGGCATCGACAAGCCGGATGTGCGCTTCGTGGCCCATCTCGATCTGCCCAAGTCCATCGAAGGCTATTACCAGGAAACAGGACGGGCCGGTCGCGACGGCCTACCGGCTGATGCCTGGATGTGCTACGGCCTCCAGGACGTCGTCATGCTTCGCAAGCTGGTCGATGACGGCGAGGCGGACCAGATGCACCGACGCCGCAACCATCAGCAGCTCGATGCCATCCTGGGATACTGCGAAATCACTGACTGCCGCCGCCGGATGCTGTTGGCCTACTTCGGCGAACACATGCCCGGGCCTTGCGGGAATTGTGATACCTGTCTCGATCCGCCGGAAACCTTCGACGGTCTCGAGGTCGCCCAGAAGGCGCTTTCGTGTGTCGTGCGTACCGGACAACGCTTCGGGGCCCAGCACGTGATCGACGTGTTGCGGGGATCGGAGAACGAACGTGTCCTGCGATTCCAGCATCATCTGCTTTCGACCTACGGTATCGGCCGAGAACTCGACGCCTTCGGCTGGCGCAGCGTCTTTCGACAGTTGGTGGCCCAGGGATTCCTGTCCCTGGACCCCGAGGGCTACGGCGGGCTGAGACTGACGCCGAAGGCAGGAGTCGTCCTGAAAGGAGAAAGGGAATTGCGATTGCGCCGTGACGCCCTGGAGAAGACTTCGGTGCGCAAGGCCCGCAAGACTCCCGAGGCGCTGACGGCCGAATTCGATTCCGCCGAAGTGGACCCGGCCGTGGCTGCTCTTTTCGACAGCTTGCGGGCTGTGCGCCGCAAACTGGCAGCCGAGCTCGGCGTGCCTCCCTACGTCGTCTTCCACGACAAGACGCTGGCCGCGATGGCGGTGCATCGCCCTCTGTCCGCCGAACAGTTCCTGCGGCTCGGCGGTGTGGGTGAGAAGAAGCTGGAGCGCTTCGGTGAGGCGTTCATGGCCGTGCTGAGGGAAGCTGCAGCGGAGTGATCGGCTGCGATTCAGTTCCGGTGTTCGAATTCGATGAGCTGGGTCGAGCCGAATGCCTCGAGGCGTTTCGCCAGGGCGTCAATCATGTCTCCACGGTCGATTGTCGAAGCCGACACCGTGGCCAATTCCGCCAGCAGGGAATCGATGTCGAAGTCGGCCGTAGGCGAGGCGACGACGATGAAGCTCTCCATGCCGGTGTTGCGGTCGAGGGCCCAGGTGCGGTCTTCGGAGGGGTTGGGCACGACGTGGGATCCCTTGGACATGAGCGCAAGAGGTCGAGTGATGTCAGCCGGATGAACGATAGCGGCAGTTCCAGCCGAATCCACGTGGACGACCAGGATGTGCGCGTCCTCGTTCAGGGTGAACCGAAGCCGGAACCGCTCACCACTGCGCAGAACGCCAGGCTCAGGTCGGGCTTCGCCGCCGCGATAGGATTCCGCTGGTTGGCTGAGAGTGACGACCGACAGGTCCTGGACGATGATCTTATCCGAAAGAGCGCGTGGCAGCACCGCGGCCAGGGCGATCACGGCGGCAGCCGGAAGCAGAAGTCCAGGGCGATACAGTGCTCGCCGTCTCCACCAGCTAACGGGTCTTACCTCAGGGATGTCCAGATTGAGCGAAGCGATCAACTCGGTCAGGCTCGCCAGCTGGGCGGCATCTTCGTCAGCCGTCAACTCGGTGACGGGCCACGAATCGGTGGCGGGTACGGGATCAGCCGCGGCGGCCTCGATCTCCTGGAGCCTGCGGAGCAGGACCAGGGCTGAGGGATTCTCGGACAGGTACTCATCGGCGCGGCGCAGGTCTTCACCATCAAGTGATTCGTAGGCGAGAACCAATTTTCTCAGGGCTCTGTTCCCGGATGTCATGGCGTCTCCCTCAAGGATTCCGTCTCTTCTTCCCCTGTTCCAACGTTGGAAACACCATGCCGGGTCACGGAAAGTTGCACGTCAATCCCGCCCAGGTTCGTTCAGATCGTACCGATCGGCCACGCACTCCCGGACGGCTGTCCGCGCGCGACGGATCCAGGAACGCACCGTGTTCAGGGAGATGGCCAGAGAGTCGGCGATATCCTGGTAGGAATGCTCGTGGAAGAGGATCAGCTTCAAGGCCTTTCGGTGGTCTTCGTTGGCCAGGCGATCGAGGCATTCCTCGATGACAGTCCGGGCTTCGATATTCTCGACCAGCCCCGCCGGATCGCTGGATCGGGGCAGGCCCATTCTTTCGATGATGTCCTCGCCGACCTCGCCGGTGGTCCAACGGTCCGAAAAATTCTGCTGGCTGCGGTAGTGGTTGATCAACAGGAAGTAACTGCGTTTCTGGAACCACGACCAGAAACAACCCGGCCAGCGATAGACGAAACGTCCGCGTGCAAGCTCGTCGACGATCGACAGCAGGACCTCGTGCGTCCAATCGTGCCGCAGATCGGGGTCCTGGGTCAGGCGTGCCGTCATGAGGTAGACCGGGCGGTGGGTGACCTCGAGGAATTCCCTGACCGAACGGGGATCGCGGCGGGTCAGTCCCTCGGCCAGGGCTCGTTCCTGTTCATCGGCGGGAAAGGCGGGGGCTGTGCTCGGAGGGGTCATCGCCAGTCCCCCGCAGCTGTGAAGCCAGCCCAATAGAAGGGATGGGTGCTGTTGCCGGTGTTCCGGCGGTCCTCGAGCACGCTTCGGGAAGCGGTTCTGACGGCTTCGGCGGTGTCGAGCCCGTCCAGAATGCGACTGCTGTAGAGGGCTGTCATCCAGTCGAGCGTCGCCTCGTCATCGACATTCCAAAGGCTCATGATCACGGTACGCACACCGGCCAGGGTGAAGGCGCGCTTGAGACCGAACACGCCCTCGCCGCGCGCCTCAAGGGAGCCAAGACCTGTTTCACAGGCTGACAACACGGCCCACTCGACGCTGCAGAGATCGAGCGAAGAGACCTCCTCGGCGGTTAGGAGCCCGTCTTCAGCACCATTGGCAGCCTTACGCCAGGCGTTGGCTCCACCGAGTGCCAGGCCCGAAAAGGCCAAGGGCTCATCGATATCGGAACGTCCGACGCCGCCGGGCACGAAAAAACCGTGAGTCGCGATGTGCAGGATGCGCCGCCCGGACGCCGAGGCCTTGAATGCGGATTCCGAAGCCCCGGGTCCCGTCAGGACGGCGACATCGAGGGGGCTGAACGCCGCGAACCCCCTCCACAGTTCTCGCAACTGTTCGATTTCCGCCTTGGCGTGGGGGAGCGGCTCGAAGTTGATCCCGCTCAAGGCTGGACTTGAACGCGAGGGGAGATCCTTGCCGGACACGCCATACGCCGGATTGCCGACCAGCAGGATACCTGAGGATTGTGATTCGTGATCGGCGGCGGCAAGAAAACGCTCCGTGTCGAGGACATGCAGCAGACGGTCATCGTCAACGAGATAGCGATCCACTCGGTCAGGCAAGGCGGCGAAATTGACCAGGTGGAGGGTTCCATCGAGGACCAGGAACACCCTGTCGGCGTTGCCGAGTCGGCTTTGGATCGGGTCCCAGATGAGCTCCCGCAGAGTCGTGCCTGAAGCGCGGTATTCGGCCAGACTCGTCTCGGCGTCGTTGGAGAAGTCGATGAGACCGCGAGGTGATCCCGAGCCCTGCTCCTGGCAACCCAGTCGCGCTTGATCCTGCCAGGCGGTGACTGCGGCGTCGATGTCCGGGGCGTTGCCGATCCACATGGTGGACGGTTCAGCTGATGGTCCTGGAAGCACGAACGCCCGGTAGGTCGGGGTACCGGCGCTCTTCCCGGATGCGGGTTCGTCGAGATACAGGACATAGGCGACCAACGCGGTTCCCGGCTCGAGGGTGGAGCGGATCCTCTCGAATGTGACCGTCTCGGGAGCGGTGATGATCCGACCCTCGTGGTCGGTCAGGGCCAACTCGCGTTCGAGAATCCTGATGTCGGCCCTGGTGTTCTCCACCAGGTGGTGATAGCTCTCGATGTCTTCCCAGCCGGGTCCGCGCAGAACGAGGTTCGACAGACGCTCGCGCAACACCTGACAGGCGATCATCAACGAGTCGGTGGCCGCCGTCCCGCTTCGAACGAGTCTTCGGTGGCGCAGAGTGATCTCGTCGAGAACGACGGCTCGGGCCTGCACCAGCATCTCCCAGACGGCCTGCACCCGATCACCGGTTTCGATCGGCTCGAGCATCGAGAGTACGATGTCCAGGCCCTGGATCCGGTTTTCCGCGTATCCGAGCGCATGGGTTTCGGACAGCACCTGCATGGTGGCCTGCATGTGTTCACGGGCGATCCGCTCGGCGTCGGTGGCGCAGACGATCGCATCGTCGTCGCGGCCCATGGCCCGGGAGGCGCGGGCCTGCCAGGCGAGTGATTCGGCCAGCAGGGGATGACTCTCTCCGAGTTGAGTGCGGAGGATCCCGGTGGATCGTGCTGCCGAGTGTAGGGCCGATTCGGGATGCCCGCGTTGGAGATCGAATTCCGCGATGTGGTTGAGGATGGCGCACAGGTCCGGAGATTCGGATTCTCCCATTCGCTCCTTCATGGCCAGACTGCGATGCAGGAGTTTTTCGGCTTCGTCCAATCGCCCGAGCCGGCCGAGGCAGCGCCCGATTTCGTAGACAGTGAACACCGATTCGGGATTGTCCGGGCCCGTCGAGGCCTCGAAGATGCCGAGGGATCGGCTGTAGTGGTTCAGGGCCTCATCGAAACGTCCGGCGTTGAAGTGGGCTGCTGCCAGGGAGTTGAGGACATAGATCGTGTCGATATGGTCGGGTCCCGATTGGGAGCGGACAGCTTCGAGGACGTTCTCAAAAACGGAAACCGCATTGTCGTGGGCGCCCATGTCGAGATAGACGATGCCGAGGTTGAGTTCCGCGTACTGCGTGCGGAGATGATCGGGCCCGAGCTGTTTTCGGAAAATAGCGAGGGCCTTTTCCTGGGCGTGCAGCGATTCGACGTACTCGCCCATGTATCCCAACACCGTCGACAGGTTGTTGAGGGTTTCGCCGACCCACTCATGGTCGGGCCCGAAATGGTGCTCTCGGATGGCTAGCGCTCTCTCGTGGGCCCGGCGGGCCTGGGAATAGTCGCCGAACTGGATGGAGATGTTGGCCAGGTTGTTCAGGGTCGAAGCCAGGCCGGGCTGATCAGCGCCCAGCACGCGTTCCTGGATGGCGAGAGCCTGCTCATAGTTTCGCTGGGCCTCTTCGTATCGACCGAGCCGTCGGTAGGCGACACCGCAGCTGCTGAGCACGACTGCCAATTCACTTTGGAGATCCTCATGGACCTGCAGGATGGCGATGGCACGGTCGTAGACGTCCAGGGCCCGGGAACATTCGCGCCGTTCGTTCAGAAGGTTGGCCAACTGCATCAGGCTCGTGGCGATGGCCGGGTGCCCGGCGGGGTAGGCGCCCTGCTTCAGGTCGACAGCCCGTTCGGCCATGGCCAGGACGGCGGGATCCATCGTCCTCCCGCTGCGGTACCCGACCTGCACGAGCTGATCGAGAACCAGGGCTTCGGAGGCGTCATTGGATTCGTGATCCTTCTCCAACACACCCAGCAAGGAATCGCCGAGCGCCGAGGCTTCTTCGTATCTGCTCTGAGTGACGAGATCCTGGAGGGTGGTGATTCGTTCGGGGAAAGAGGCGCCGACGATTGTCGGCAGAAACAGCATGAAGCTTGTGATGACAAGCAGGACCCTGAAGCGAGTCGCCCGGTTCGGCCGACGGCTTCCATTGAGGGATCGAGCACAGTGAATCGACGATCGATGCAAGAGATCTCCGTAGGCCGATATTCCAGGGAAGTCGGTGAGCCCGATGATCATAGCATGAAATGTTGAGTGAAGTCATTCCGGATAGGCATGTCGTTCTGGACACACTATCGATATCGCCGTTTGAGATCGCCGAATCCGACGTCATCATTGGCGACAGGACAGTCGACATCGTCCAGGACAAGAGTTCCTTCGGCCCAGCGCGACGCGTCGGCGACACAGCAGACCAATGTGATGGTGGCGTCGGAGGCCATCCAACCCTCGGGCCCATAGGAGGCGTTGTCTCCCGCGAAAGAGCAGCGGGTGAAGGTGTAGTGTCCTCCGGAAATGATGCTGGCGAAGGCGCCGCCGTGGCTCAGGGCCACGTTGTTCTCGAAGGTCGTATCGTCGATGGTTCCGGAGCTGTTCTGGATCTGAAGACCCCCGGCGTTGACGCCAGCCTCGTTGCCGGAAAAGAGACAGTCGGCGATGGTGCCGCCCGAGACGATGGCGCCGCCGGCAACGATGTGGGCCACGTTGTCGACAAACTCGCAGTTGTTCATGCGCAGCAGGGGCGAAGCCTCGAGGCCGCCGCCGTGCGTTCCGGACATGTTGGACTCGAAACGTGAACCGTCGAGAATGGCGTCGCTGATGCTGGCACCGCCGCCGTTGCCGCTGACGATCTCGTTTCCGACAAACGTGCAGCTGAAGGCGCGAGTGATGCCGCCGATCGATCGCAGTCCGCCGCCAGCCAGGCGCGACGAGTTGCCCGAAAAGGTCGTCCTGGTGACCAACAGGTCGCCGTCGCTGTGGTCGAGTCCACCGCCGGTGCCGTTGCTCGAGCTGTTCCCCGTGAAGGAGCAGTCGTAGAGGGAAGCTCCGGTCCAGATGGCGGCGCCCCCTCCTCGTGAGATGGAGCTGTTGTTCTCGAATCGGCAGTTGAAGAGCAGGGTGCTGCCGATGTGGAAGATCGGGTCCAGCAGAAGCCCGCCGCCGAAGGATGAGGAAGTATTGCCCGCAATAATGCAGTCCTGCAGGGTGACGTCTCCAGCAGGCTGGAGAGAGAGACCGGCGCCCCCGGCAGCCGATCCGTTGCGCAGGGTCAGGGCTTTCACTTCGATGTTCTCGATCGCGATGGTGCCGGTCAACACCCGGCCGAGGTTCCCGGCATCGATCACGACGTCGGCAGGATCGCCAGTGGCTCCCTCGAGAGTGATGTCTGACTTCAGGATCAATCCGTGTTCGAAGTAGATACCTGACGAGATAGACACCACGTCGCCGGGCAGAGCGGCGGCGAGGGCGGCCGCGATCGTGGGGTGGTCGGCTGGGACCGTGAGGATCGAGGCTCCGGCCGGGGCGACGATGCAGGTGATCAGAAGGAATATGGACAACGTACGGTTCAAGTCGGATCTCCCATGATCGAGGCGGAAAGTCAACGAATCAGGGTCATCTTGCCGGTCCCGACCCCATCCCCGGTGACGATGCGGTAAAGGTACTGGCCGGACGGCAGGTCGCGATCCCAGGAGTCGCGACCGTTCCAACTCCAGCGGGACGTTCCCGGAGTGATCGCCAGGGTGTTGGCCAGGACCGCGTGCCCCCGGAGGTCGTAGATGATCAGGCTGGCCGGGCCGCCCGATCGTGTCTCGAACATGATCTCGGTCGAGGGATTGAACGGGTTCGGATGGTTGCCCAGCAGGGCGAAGGTCGAGATGGGCGGGATGTCGGTCGTGTCCTCGTCCATCTCCCAGATGTCGCCGTCGACGGAGTACTCGCCGAAGCCATCGCTGGTGATCACGATGTGCCGGGCGGTCGGAGAGCCCGCGTTGACGGTGTTCATGATCGTTCTCTGACCAGCCGGGTACGTACTCGAAGAACCCAGGGCTGTCTGATAGAGATACATGCCGGCCGACGCCATGCGATCCAGGGGGGCCTGGTGGGGGTGGCCGTAGCTGCTGCTCACCGGAACCGAAACGATGCCGACCTCGGGAGTGGTCGCGTTCAGGAAGCTGGTGTTGCTGCTGGTGTAGGAACCGTGGTGGTTGACCTGATAGACTTCGATATCCCCGATCTCGGCGCCGACGGAGGTCTCGATGTCCTGCTCACTGCTGTAGCCTCCGGTGAGGTCGCCGGCGACGAAGAAGTCGAAATCGCCGCACTCGACCAGCAGGGCCATGCTGTACTCGTTCTCGCGAGAGTCGCTGGAGAACGGGGGCGACAAGACGCCGTTGCCGTTGACTGCCACGACTGTGCAGGTGACGCCGTCGCCTAGGTCGATCACCTGGCCGTCGACGGCGGTCTGACGTTTCGGCGCCACGGTCGAGGCATAGGAGTTGTAGGTCAACGTTGTGTAGGTCCAGCCGCGGTCGTAGACGGCTTGGGAGACCCCGACGGCGTTGTAGACCTCGTCGAGGCCGCCGCAATGGTCTGCGTGGTAGTGGCTGGCAGCCATGTAGTCGAGCTGGGTGATTCCGAGGGAGGCCAGATAGGGAACGATGATATCGTCGCCGTCGTTGTTGTCGCCTCCGTCGAACAGAAGCGACTGTCCGCTCGATGAGACGATCAGCGTGGCATCGGCCTGGCCCACATACAGACAATGGATCGTCACGCCGGCGCCGGCACCCATGGCGCAGAGCAGCAGCGTCAGGCAGACCAAGGCCGGTCGGAACAATCTCATCGGGTGGCCTCGCAATGGGTGTCGGTCGAAGGAAGATCGTGTCTACCCTAAGTATAGCACGCCCCGAGGCCGGAGGAAACCCGACGTGCGAAGGCCGCCCCACGGGGGGCGGCCTTCCTCGTCGATCAACCGTCTGCCGGAGCGACTCTTTCGCGCCGACGGTTTTCTTCACCCACTTGGTCGTGACCGACTTGGGGCGTTCGATCGGAGAGCCCGTCGTGCCGCCCCAACGACAGAGGATTCGGGAACTGCCGTTCCTGCATGCCTCCGGTTGAGGAGCGGCCAGGGGTTCGTAGATACGGTGTGTGACGAGGGCCGGAACCGCTAATAAACGGTTTCAATTCCGTAGCGAATCTGTATGATGTAACCGGTTCCCGATGCCATGTCGGGCCGATCCTTGATCATCGGCGTGGCGCAATGCCGTTGCTGCAATCCTAAGAATTCAGAGGAAGGCCTAGCATGTTCCGAGTCGCCTTGACCGTGTTGGTCTTGTCGCTCTCCATCGTTCCGGTCCTGGCGCAAGACAACGCCGAGCAAGTAACCGGAACCGTGGACGACACCGTCGGCATCCACCAGCAAACCCAGGCTCTCAAGTCCGAATGGGCGCAGGAGGAGGACGAGCTCATGGCTCGTTTCCGTTCTGCCAGGACCAACGTGGAGTACCTGACCTCCCAACGCGATCTTCAGCAGGCTCGCGTGAACTCGTTGAACGAACGCATCGGCGAGTTCGAACGGCGCCTGACCGAGGCCACGCGCCTGAAGGACAGCGTCCAGGACACCATGGACGTGGTGATGGGGCGTCTGGAGGAATGGGTCGCCGCGGACCTGCCGTTTTTGACCGAGGAGCGGGCCCACCGTGTTGCGTCCCTGAAGGATGAGATGGCGCGCCCCGATGTGACCAGTGCCGAGAAGCTGCGTCGTCTGCTGGAAAGCCTGCAGGTGGAGGTCAACTACGGCAGCACGGTGGATGTGACCGAAGCCGAGATCATGCTGGCTGGCGATCCCCTCTACGTGGACGTGCTGCGTCTCGGCCGCCTGTCGTTGTTCTGGAAGACTCCCGATGGAAAGCGGGTCGGCGAGTTCGATCGCGGCGCCGGAGATTGGCGTGAGTTGGACGGCAAGTATCGACGCACCGTCACCGCGGCGATGGAGATGGCTACGCGCATGCGTCCCATCGAACTCATCGCCCTGCCGCTGGGGAGGATCAGCCGATGAAACGCACGATCATCACCTTGCTCCTTCTGGTCGCGGCGTTGAACATACCGGCCGCCGCTCAGGACATCCGCGAGGCGGCGCGTCGAGCAGCTGCTGATAAAGCTGCGGCCGAGCAGCAATCCCAAGAAGCCGAACAGCGCATTCTGAACGACCGCGCCACCCTGTCTGCGGAGGTCGTACGCCTGGAGGCCCAGCAGCGGGAGTTGGAGGTCGCGATCGCCCGTCTGGAGCGCGAGGACTCAGCCGGACAGGTTCGTCTGCAGTCCCTGGAGGCGGAGTGGTCCGAGAGCGAACTGGAGTTCAGGGAAATTTCCGGCAATGTGCGCCTGGCTGCGCGCGATCTGCAGGCCGCTCTCCAGCAGTCGCCCTTGACGGGTCTGAGACCGGACCGTCTCGATGCCATCGATCCGATCCTGCGCAAGGGCTATTTCCCGGACATCGACGACATCACCGCCATGGTGGACGCACTCTTTGAAGAGGCGACTCTTGGCGGTCAGGTGGCCGTCTACGATATCCCCTTCGTCGGCCGTGACGGCGACGATGTCACCGGCAGGGTGCTGATACTGGGCCGCTTCACCGCCGTGTACGAGCAGGATGGCGAAGTCGGCTTCCTGCGCTATGCACCTGAGAGTCGTCAGTTCTTCGCGCTGTCGGTTCTGCCCCGAGGCGGCGAAGGCCGCACTCTGCGGAAGTACCTGGCGGGTGAAAGCGAGTCCATGATCGTGGACATGTCCGGCGGGGCGGCCCTGCGCCAGGTAACCCAACAGCAGAGCTTCACCGACCAATTGCGGGCCGGCGGGCCCCTCGTCTGGCCCATCGCCCTCATCGCATTGGTGGCGCTCGGGCTGGTCCTCTACAAGATCTGGTTCCTGAACAAGGTGGGGAAGAGTGCGGACAGATCCATGAGCGAGGTCAACCGGTTGGCCGGCGAAGGGAACTGGGACGAATGCGAGGCCCTGGTCCGGAGAGACAAGGACACGAACTCGCCGGTGAATCATGTGATCGAAGCCGGCCTGCGTTCCCGGCACGAGGACCGGGAGATCCTGGACAGCGTGCTGACCGAAGCCATCCTGCGCGAGATGCCGCGCTTGGAGAGGGGCCTGTCCACGCTGGCCATCTTCGGCGCCGTGGCGCCGCTGCTGGGCCTGCTGGGCACGGTCACGGGCATGATCGATACGTTTCGCGTGATCACGCTTTACGGCACCAGCGACCCCAAACTCATGTCCGGCGGCATCAGCGTCGCCCTGATCACGACCGAGTTGGGTCTAGTCGTGGCCATTCCCATCATGCTGCTGCACACGTTCCTGTCACGTCGCGTGGACGGGATCGTCGGCGACATGGAAGAGAAGGCTGTGGGCCTCTCGAACATCATCCACAAGGAGCGTGCGCGCCGTGCCCGAGGTTCTATGGCGAGCGCTTGAGTACCTGAAGCAGGGCGGCTGGATCATGATGCCGTTGCTCGGGTTCAGCGTGCTGATGTGGATGTTCATCCTCGAACGCTGGAAAGTTTACCGCCTGTTGGGCAGGGACGACATCAAGATCACCGGTGCGGTGAAGGCGGTGGAAGAAGGCAGCTTCGCGGGCGTTGGCGAAGGCCTGCGCGCCCGCCTGGTGCGGGACTATCTCAGCCTGCGTTCCGGTGACCCGATGGTTGACAGCCGAATCCTGGGCCAGTGTGTGATGGGGCTCCGCAACTCGTTGAGGAACCGTCTCGCGGCCATCGCCGTGTTGGCGTCCATCGCCCCCTTGCTCGGGTTGCTGGGAACGGTGCTGGGAATGATCGAGACCTTCGATGTGATCTCGATCTTCGGTACCGGCAATGCACGGGCCATGGCCGGCGGGATCTCGGTCGCGTTGGTGACCACCCAAAGCGGGCTGATCATCGCCATTCCCGGCCTGTTCATCAGCGGCGCCCTGTCGCGTCGTGCCAGGTACCTGGAGAACCGGCTGGACGAGGTCGCCGTGATTCTCGACCGACACATCAAAATGGGCGGGCAACTGTCGCCCTCGAGCCCGGAGGCAGAATCACCATGATTAATGTGAGAAAGTCGCTCCGCGGCGGCACCGACAAGGTGGACATCAACATGGGTCCGCTGGTCGACATGGTTTTCCTTCTGCTGATCTTCTTCGTGGTCACCACCAGCTTCGTGAAAGAGTCCGGCATCGATGTCCAGCGCTCCACCGCGGCCACAGCGGAGACCAAGGAGCGGGGCAATATCATGGTCGGCCTGTCGTCCGAAGGCGAAGTGTACTTCGAGGGCAAGAAGGTGGATGTGCGCAGTCTGCGCGCCCTGATCGAGCGATCCCTGGCCGAAGATCCCGAGAGCGCCGTGGTGATCGTTGCGGACAAGTCCAGCGAGACAGGCGATGTGGTGCAGGTCATGGATCAGTGCCGCCTGGCCGGCGCCAAGGAAGTCAGCCTGGCCGCAAAGAGGGAGGGCGATGGCTGATGGAGATCGCTGCCCGCAAGCGTTCTCTGATGTGGATCGGTCCGGCGCTGCTGGGAGCCCTGCTGGTCAACGTCGCCCTGTTCAGCCTTGTGACCTTGATGTCCCAGGTGCGGGAGCAATCCAATGACGAGATCAACGCTGCGAGCGTCAGCCTGGTGACTCTCAAGCCGCCCACGCCCCCCGAACAGGAGAACGTGAAGCCGCCCAAGCCTCCCGAGCCCAAGCAGCAATTGGACTTTCGTCCCGATCTGACTCCGCCGGCGTTGGATCTGGGTGCGCCAGGGCTACCCGGTGGCATCGCCTTCGATCTAGGGCGGGACCGTTTCAACAGCGGGCTCGATGACCAGGTGGTCTTCAATTCGTATGAGCTGGACTCTCAACCGGAAACGCTAATGCGAATGCAACCGCCGTACCCAATCCGCGCCCAGGAACGGGGCATCGAAGGCGTCGTTCAGTTGAAGTTGCTGGTGAACAAGGACGGCAGCGTGGGGCAAGTGGAGATCCTCAGTGCGCGGCCTGAAGGCGTATTCGAAGAGACGGTGCGGCAAACCGTTCCCAGGTGGAAATTCAATCCCGGTCGGATAGCCGGCGAGGCGGTGACAGCATGGGTCGTCACCAACGTTCGGTTCCAGCTCAACTGACGGAGACGAATATGGCGCGGCGCGTTGTCACGATCGCTTTGCTGGCCCTGCTGGCCGCCGCTTCGTCGACCTTGGCCCAGGTGGAGAAGCCTCTCGAGACCATTGCCGACGTGCCCACCCGAGGTCGCCTGGCCCTGGTGAAAGCGTCGGAGGCCCGCAAGGCTGGTGATGACGGCCGTGCCGTGGAAGTTCTTCAGGATATCGTGGACAACCATCCGAATCAGGACCATTACCTGGTGCGATTTCATCTGGCCAACTCACTGGCGGGGGCCGAGCGTCTCGCAGAGGCCGCCGACCAGTACGAGGCGGCTGTGGCGCTGGAGCCCCGTCACGCCGAATCCTGGCTGAGCTTGGGGCAGGTCTCGTTCGAAACGGGCAGCTACACCAGAGCGGCTGCCGCCCTGGAAGAGGCCTTCAAGGGCTCGGACATGCCTCAAACCGTCTGGCTTTACTACGCCGGCGTCGCCTACCTCCAGGGTGATCAACCCGAGCAAGGCGTTCGAGTGCTGCGGGATCTTTGCCGCGGCCGTTTGGGAACCCCTGCACTGGATTGGTTCCGGGCCCTGATCGCAGCCGAGAGCCAGGTGGACGATCGCCGAGCGGGCGACCGTGCCGTAGCGGACATGCTGACAATCTATCCTGATGAACCCGCGGCCTGGTTTCTCAAGTATCAGCACGCATTGCATTACGAGGACTACAGGGCCGCCGTCGTGGGCCTGACCGTCAAAGACTATCTGGAGCCTCTGGCTCTGACCGAACGGGTCCGTCTGGGCGACATCCTGAGCGCGGCCGAGGCTCCTTCGTGGGCGGCGGTCCACTATCGGGCCGCTCTGGGTGATGAGCCATCGAGCGGGGATTATGAACGTCTGGTGCGTGCCCATCTGGCCGCCCATGAAAACGACGAAGCGCTGGCTGTCCTGGACAACGCCCTGCTCCTGGCTCCTTCCTTTACCCTGTGGAGCATGAAGGGGTACGCGGCATATGAGCGCGAGAACTTTGCAACGGCCCTGGACGCCTTCGCCGAGTGTTTGATTCTCGATCCCGGCTATGTCCGAGCCTATACCCTGATGGGCTATTGCGCCCTCGAACTGAATCGTTTCGATGAGGCGCAAATCTCTCTGAACCGGGCGATGGAATCGGCTGAAGAAAGGCGAACAGCCACCGGATTGATGCGGGAGCTGAAGCTGCGTCGCGAGGCGCTGGTCGAATAACACCTGGTCGTTCGGAATCCCGCCCAACGCGTCCGTCTGCTCAGTTGCTTGGCCGTATCGGAATGTGCATACTTCGCACGATACGGACATATCACAGACTCGACGAGGAGGCTCGACCATGGGCATGAGATTCGGATATCCCCAGCTCGTCACGTCGTCGGTGCTCATGCTTGTCATCGTCATCGAGTTGATCTGGACGCTGGGCTGTAATCATTCCGTAGCCCGCAATGCCGACTCTTCTTCTTGGCTTCAAGATGAAACCGCTTTCATGGATACGCTGTCCTCCCGCACCTTTTCCTTTTTCTGGAACGAGGCCGATCCGGTCACCGGCCTGATCCCCGATCGGGTGCCGACCGAGTCCTTCGCCAGCGTGGCCGCCACCGGCTTTGGTTTGACCGCCTACCCGATCGGCGTGGAGCGCGGGTTCGTGAGTCGCGAGGACGCGTCCGCTCGCGTCGCACGCACACTCCGCTTTCTCTGGGAAGCGCCTCAGGACACCGCCCTTGTCGACGCCACCGGTGCCATGGGTTTCTTCTACCACTTCCTCGATCCACATACCGGAGCCAGGTACGGGAACGTAGAGTTGTCCACGGTGGATACGGCTCTGCTGCTGGCAGGTGCGTTTTTCTGCCAGTCCTATTTCGATCGCGACAATGCCTGCGAAGACAGTATCCGGGTGCTGACCGACCGCCTGTTCGAACGAGTGGATTGGACCTGGGCCTCGGTCCGGCCGCCGTCCATCGGGCACGGCTGGACTCCCGAGAATGGTCACCTGCCTTACGACTGGAGGGGTTATAACGAGGCCATGCTCGTGTACCTCTTTGCCTTGGCTTCTCCCACCCACCCGGTCGGTGTCGATGCATGGGAGGCCTGGACCGCCGGCTATCGCTGGGGCGAGTTCGAGGGGAGGGAGCACTTCGGCTTCGGGCCCCTCTTCGGACACCAATATCCCCAGGTCTGGCTGGATCTGCGGGGCGTTCAGGATTCGGTGACTGCGGCTCATGGGCTGGACTATTTTGAAAACAGTCGCCGGGCCGTCCTGGCCCAGTTCGACTACGCAGGTCGCAACCCGCAGGGCTGGACCGGTTACGGTGCGGATCTCTGGGGTCTGACCGCTTGCGACGGACCGGTCCACGGAGCCTACACGATCGACGGCGTCCCCCGGGAGTTTCGCACCTACTGGGCTCGCGGCGCTTCCTTCACCGGGGTCGATGACGACGGTACGATCAGCCCCACCGCCGTCGGCGGCTCGTACCCATTCGCACCGGAGATCGTCGGCCCCACGCTGATGGCCATGGCCCGCGATCACGGCGATCATCTGTTCGGCCGCTACGGATTCCTGGACGCTCTCAACCCCACGTTCAGGGCGAGCACGCCCGTGCAGCACGGCCGGGTGGTGCCGGGGAAAGGTTGGTACGACACCGATTACCTGGGCATTGATCAAGGTCCGATCCTGGCCATGCTGGAGAACCAGCGCAGCGGCCTGGTGTGGCGGGTCATGCGGAGCAACCCCCATGTCCGAAGGGGTCTGTTGGCTGCCGGATTCCAAGGTGGCTGGCTGACAACGGAAGACCGGGCACCTTGAAGATGCGCCTGCTCGTCGCCTTGTTCAGTTTTCTGGCCCTCGCTGGTTGCCGCGAGGATCCCGACAGTGCGCCGTTGCGCTTTTGGGCCATGGGCCGCGAGGGGGAAGTGGTCCAGGAGCTGGTCCGGGAATTCGAAGCCGCGAACCCGGACGTGCGCGTGGACGTGCAGCAGATCCCCTGGTCGGCGGCTCACGAAAAACTGCTGACGGCGTTCGTGGGCGGCATCACCCCCGACCTGGCCCAACTGGGCAACACCTGGGTTGCCGAGTTCGTCGCGTTGAAGGCGTTGGCGCCCTGGAACGACTCTCTGGCCGCGGCGGGCATCGATTCCGCCGACCACTTCCCGGGTGTCTGGAACACCAACGTGGTGGATGGCAAACTCTACGGCGTGCCTTGGTATGTGGACACGCGTCTGCTCTTCTACCGCACGGACCTGCTGGCCGCTGCGGGCCATGATCGGCCACCTGCCACGTGGTCCGAATGGCGCTCAGCTCTCCATGCGGTGCACGAGCTCTCCGGGGGTGAGAACTGGGGCGCCTACCTCCCTCTGAATGAGTGGGCGCTGCCGGTGATCCTGGGCCTGCAGGCAGGCTCGTCCCTGCTGAACGATGACGCCACTCGCGGCGACTTCAGCGGCCCCGACTTTCGCCGCGGATTCGATTTCTGTCTGGACCTCTATGACGACGGACTGGCTCCGGTCACCGCAGCGGGATCCATCGCCAACGTGTATCAGGAGTTCGGGCGGGGGACCTTCGCCATGTACGTAACCGGACCGTGGAATCTGGGCGAGTTTCGCCGTCGTCTGCCTCCGGAACTGGCCGCTGCCTGGACCACGGCTCCCATGCCCGGGCCCACTGGTCCGGGCGCTTCCCTGGCCGGCGGCTCGTCCCTGGTGGTCTTCAGTTCCTCGCGGCGCGCAGCCGCCTCGCGACGTCTCGTCGCCTTTCTCACGGCGCCGGAACAACAGGTGCGTTTCTACGAGTTGACCGGCGACCTGCCCGCTCATCGCGCCGCCTGGGATGCCCCCGCGCTGCGCGATGACGCTCAGCTCGCAGCCTTCCGTATGCAGATGGAACGTGCCGCCCCGACCCCGGTGGTGCCGGAGTGGGAGCAGATCGCAGACCTTGTCTGGCGGGCGACCGAAGCCGCCGCCCGCGGAGTCGTGTCGCGCGACGAAGCCCTGGAACGCCTGGACCGCCAGGTGGATGCCGTGCTGGAGAAAAGGCGCTGGCTGCGCGGGCGTGCGGCGGGGGAGGGCGGCTCATGAGCTTGGAAACACGTCGCCGGCGCGCCGCCTGGCTCTTTCTGACACCGGCGCTGGGCCTGCTGACGCTCTTCTTCGTGCTGCCGGTCGTCGCCGGCCTGGCCCTCAGCCTGACCGACTTCGACCTGTACGTCGTCGCCTCTCCGAGGACCATGCGCTTCATCTGGCTGAAACAGTTCGTCGACGTGCTGCGGGACGCCCAGTTCTGGAACGCCCTGCGCAATACGCTCTACTTCGTGATCGTGGGCGGACCTCTCTCGGTGGGCGTTTCGCTGGGGGCGGCTCTGCTGCTGAATTCGCGGCTGGTCAAGGCACGTGGGCTGTTCCGGACGGTCTACTTCGCACCGGTGCTGACCACGCTGGTCTCGGTGGCCATCGTCTGGCGCTATCTCTACCATCCCGGCTACGGTTTGCTCAATTCGTTCCTAAGCGTGATCGGGATTCCCGGCGTCGATTGGCTGGGCGATCCCCGCTGGGCCATGCCGGCGATCATCCTGCTCGCGGTCTGGAAGAACTTCGGCTACAACATGCTGATCTTCGTGGCGGGGTTGCAGGCCATTCCCGGCCAGCTCTACGAGGCGGCCGCCATCGACGGCGCCACATCCGTGCAAACGTTCCGTCACGTGACGCTGCCCGGTCTGGCTCCCACGTTCTTCTTCGTGGGCGTGACCACGATGATCGGATTCTTCCAGGTGTTTGCCGAGCCGTACGTCATGACCCAGGGCGGCCCAGTGGGGAGCACGCGCACCCTGGTCCTGCACATGTACGAAGAGGGATTCCGTTGGTGGCGCATGGGCGAAGCCTCGGCCTTGGCCGTGTTGCTGCTGCTCATCACCCTGCTCGGTGCGCTGGTTCAGATCCGTCTCGCGGGAGGTCGGCGATGAGAGGCGGGCGTTGGCGGGGCGTGATCCTGCATGCCGGTCTGATCGGCGGGGCGGTGCTCACCCTGGCGCCGCTGATCTGGATGACGGCCGTGTCGCTCATGCACCCGGGCGAGGCCAACACCGCGAAGCTGAATCTCTGGCCCGAAGCGCCTACCCTCGAGAACTACCGTCACCTGTTCACGCGCCTGAACATGGCGCGTCACTTTCTCAACAGCGCCGTGGTGAGCTGCGCCGCCACGCTGCTGTCCGTGCTGGTCAATTCCCTGGCCGGCTACGCCCTGGCCAAGCTGCATTTCCCGGGGCGCGATATCCTGTTCCGCCGCATGACCGCGGCCATGGTGATCCCCGCCCAGGTCGGCATGCTTCCCCTCTTTCTCCTGCTGCGGCAGCTCGGTCTGGTCAACACGATCGGCGGCGTGCTGGTGCCGTACCTCGCGAGCATCTTCGGCATCGTGTTGATCCGGCAGTACGCCCTGAGCATTCCCGACGATCTGCTCGACGCGGCGCGCATGGACGGGGCGGGGGAGTTCCATATATTCCGGCTGGTGGCGCTGCCCATCATGAAGCCGATCCTCGTCACCATGGCGGCTTTCACCTTCCTGTCGGCATGGAACGATTTCATGTGGCCGTTGATCGTTCTCTCGGACGAAAAACTGCAGACCCTGCCGGTGGCCCTGGCCAAACTCGCAGGGGAGCACGTGCAGGACACCGAGTTGATGATGGCCGGATCGGTGATCACCATCCTGCCGCCGCTGATCGTTTTCCTGCTGTTCCAAAAGGTGTATGTCGAAGGCATCGTGGCCGGCAGCGTCAAGGAGTGAAGCCCATCATGCGGTCGGTGTATCTGCCGTCATTGATCATGATCCTCGCCCTGTCTCTTCCGGTTGTCGCCACAACGCTCGACTCTGCTGGGCCGGTTGTTCTGGACGACGGTGTTCGCAGCGATCTGTGGTCGGCCCACCCGGCCGATGGCGTGTTGATGAATGTGGGACCCGGAACTGGCGAGACGGATCCCGCCGTCCGCATGGACTTCGCTTTCACCGGTGGCGGCTGGGCGATCATGCGCCGGGAATTGAAGCTGGATCTGCCTGCGAGCTACTCCTTCGTCTTCCGTCTGCGCGGCACAGGTCTCCGCAATACGCTGGAATTCAAGTTCATCGATGAGTCGGGCGAGAACGTGTGGTGGGCGGTGCGGCGCGACGTGGCCTTCGACGGAGTCTGGACCACGTATACCATCAAGAAGCGGCATATCGATTTTGCGTGGGGGCCTGCTGGGGGAGGCGAACTGGAGCACGTGGCGGCGCTGGAGATCGCCGTCACCGCCGTCGAAGGCGGCGCCGGGACCCTCTGGCTCGACGCCATCGAGTTGCAGCCCTTGCCAGCACCGACAGCAGTGCCTCCCACGTTGCAGGCCACGGCCTCCTCGGGTTCGGCGATGGCAGCGGTGGATGGAGACTCCGCCACCGCCTGGCGACCCGTCGCCGTCGATCCCCGGGCCGAGCTGGTCGTGGATCTGGGCGGGGTCCGCGAGTTCGGCGGCCTGTACCTGGACTGGGAACGGGGATCCGTCCCGCCGGACTACCGCATCGCGACATCGCTCGACGGCCGCATCTGGACTACGGCCTGGACTGCTGCCGCCGGCGATGGTGGGCGCGATCCGATTCCCCTGCCCGAAGCCGAAGCGTCTCACGTGCTGCTGGCCCTGGACGGCCCGGCCCACACAGCCGCCCTTGTCGAATTCGAAGTGATGCCCCTGGCGTGGTCGGAGTCGCGCGAAGCCGTGGCGCGTTCTCTCGCCTCGGATGTGCGGGGAGGTCTCTACCCGCGCGGAATCGCCGGATCACAGACCTATTGGACCGTGTTCGGCGCCGACGACTCGCCGCTGGATCCGCTGCTCGGCGAGGACGGGGCGGTCGAACCCAGGCCAGGCGGCGCCTCCCTGGAGCCCTTCCTGATCCGCGACGGCGGTCTGGTGACCTGGCGCGACGTCGAGGTCTCCCACGATCTGGTCGATCATGTCCTGCCCATTCCCACGACGATATGGCACGGAACAGGGTTCGACCTGGAGATCGCGCCGGTGGTGGTCCGACAGTCGGGCCGCCCGCGGATCTCGGTGCTCTACACCTTCAGCAACACCACCGAGCATGTCTGCAGCGATACCCTGGTCCTCGCGGTGCGCCCCTTCCAGGTCAGCCCGCCGTCCCAGACCCTCGGCGCCCATGGCGGGACGGCCCGCGTGAATGCCGTGTCCATCGCGGGGGCGTCGGTGCTCATCGACGGTCGGCCCTGGTTGCGCGCCGATCGGGAGCCTGCCGCCGGCGCTGCGACCCCCTTTTCTGCCGGAGATCTGATCGCCGATCATCTTGAACATGGCCATCTGCCGGCAACCTTAGCGGCCGAAGATCCCTACGGTGCTGCCTCGGCCGCCCTGCTCTTTCCCCTGGCCGTGCCCCCGGGCGGCGTGACGACATGGAACGTGGTTCTGGCCCTTGAGGCGGACGACGACCTGACCGGCGCCACGGTATCCCTCACCGAGGCACGTGCGGCCGCGGTGGCTCGATGGCGCGAGGCTCTGGCCAGTTTCACCCTGTCGATCGATGCGGCCCCTGAGGTCGCTCGCACAGTGCAGGCCCAACTGGGCTATGTGCTGGTCAACCGCGCGGGCCCGCGTATCCGTCCGGGCTCCCGCTCCTATGCCCGGTCCT
>Ga0180007_10000940_pt1 | contig 43054 bp, 39 predicted proteins | sample MM_PC_MetaG_FD_121122 | JGI IMG/M metagenome (GOLD analysis project Ga0180007, IMG submission 121122) | Groundwater microbial communities from the Aspo Hard Rock Laboratory (HRL) deep subsurface site, Sweden - MM_PC_MetaG | ecosystem: Environmental > Aquatic > Deep subsurface > Groundwater... | reverse complement strand
TTCGATTCTCGTTAAACCCCCATATGGTTCGTCTTAAGATCGATAAGGTCTTTCGCTCGTAGTCCGAGTCCACCGGAACAAAGGTTTCCGGGCAAAGCGGAACAGCTGCGGCTCTTCCCGGAATAAAAGACGGTTTCCGGTCAACCCACGCCATTAATAGCGTCATCGCAATCATAAATGGCCCCTTATCTAAACTGATACGCCCTGCTCGGTTTATCTTTATGGGAATTTCCATCATTTGATTATGGATTTGAAAAATCGTTTTATCTCCGGTCTCTGAAATCGAATCAGAAAGAAAAATTTGTACAATATGGGGTTTCCCGGATTGTTTCCATTTTTTACTGATGCTGATCAGTAAACCATTCCGGTCATAATTGTTATCCATCCCGATCCAGATAACATCCTTGAGCTTGAACTGTCGTCCAAACGGGAGGTCTGCCGAATCCCGAAGCTGTTTTAAAACCCATGTTCCGGTTCTCTTATTCGTATCAAAATAATTCAGACCCGCCATCTCATACAGGTCGTAAAGCATCCCTATAAGGGTATCCCTGGTTTGGGTGTTTTCCCCTTGGGTTTGGGATTCCTGTGCCGGTTCCCGGCCATCTATTTCACCGTCCCTGTGAAAACAATAGGACTTGCGGGAAACTACCTGGGATAGTCCTGGGTCATAATCAACAGCAGAAAAAAAAGGACATGATGCATCATGAGGATAAGATTGCACTTTATTTGCCAGGTGATACCGGATACCCCTCCCCGACTTCCTCACTTTTGGAATCAGAATCGCCTGATTGTTTTTACGGCAATCGCATCTTACCCATAACTGGTCTTGCCATATCGCCTTTATCAATTTTTGGGCTCTTAAACCCTCTCCACGAAAAATATTTTTCTCGATGACAGACAACTGCCGGTTGGTTTTCCCGGTTCGATCGATGATCTCCATGAGATTAAATTACCCTCCCTGGGATTTTGACCTATAAAAATGAACAGCTCATCTTATAGACATGAGCCCCTAAAAAATTATAAATTTATCAGCACTAGATAAAATTTTTCTCTTTCCATACTCCCCGAAGGTTTCCCGCCTTCCCCCAGATTTGGCGGCTCGCAAAGAGCCGCCGGGTTTTTCTTCATCCTATATCGATTTCATTTGACACATGTTGTTTGAAACTCTCTATTATCGTTGATTCAAGTTTTTCAATGGTCATGTCCGGATCAACATTTTCTTTAGACAAATTCACCTTATCAGGCCACTCTGAGACGTTTAATTCATCCTCATTCACATATTTTTTTGCCCCATATAGAGAACATGCTGGACATTTTGACCAGTAAACCCGGTCATGAGGCCAACAAAAAGAGGGAATCTCCTGTCTACGGACAGCTTTTAATAATTTTTCAAAAGCCTTTTGAATGCCTTTAAAAACCAAATTGTCAGGAGCAGCTTCACCAGACAGCGCTTGCAGTCCATACAGTTCTAATTTCCATTTTGTTTTAAATGGTATGCTTTTTTCAATTTCTCTAAATTCTACTTTTTTCGTTACAACAAGCGGCGTTAATTTTTTTAACTCTTCAAACGAAATTCTGCCTAAACTGCACAAAACAAAAACCTCTGTATGGTCAAGGGGGGCGTCATTTGCAAACTTACTTACGATCTTTCTTAATATTGACGCGTAAAATCTCAGTAGAACCTCGACGGAGGGAACTCCAAATATTTTAGCTAAAAAAGATACAGCCCAGCTCCATTTATATTCAAAGTGTATTGGTTTCGTATAATCTTTGAATCCCACAATCTTACAAAAACCGAGAAACAAATTGATGTCATCTGCATGCTCAACAAGAAATACAAATTCTTTGTAGTCTGCTTCACGAAACTCCTTTTCATCCATCCTGGACCATTTTTTCTTTAAGAAAGGTCGGCCTTCTCCAAGGATAAGAAAATTGGGATTAATATTATGTTTCAAAATTACTTTTTCTAAAGAATCAAGCCTTGGGGATGCTCCTTTTATCCAGTTTTCTATCAAACGTATGGAGACATCTGCGGCATCCGCAAATTGTCTTCGGCTCATTGATAATTCAGAAATGATATACTTCAATCGTTTTTTAAAATTCATGATTTGCCTCATCCATCTATTTATAAGCGAGCTTGTCGCAAAATCGGGAAGCAGCTCGCACCAAGCTGTCAAATTATAAATCGATCTCGCGCGATGCTTGTTCGCTAAAATTTTCTATTGCCGCCTGGTTCTGATGTGTTTCTTCTCTTTCTAATAGCTTTGCTTCAAGTTTTTCAATGGTCGTGTCCGGAACAACATTTTCTTTAGGAATTGGTTTCATGGGTTGGTATGGTTTTTTTTCCAAATCATCTTTAAGCTTGTCTGGCTGCTTTTCAAATTCCTTATTCTCGATCTCAGGGTCTTGAATGATTTTCCCTGATCCGGAGCCCGCTAAATTTTCATTTTCCGATGGGTTTCCCTCCACACCATTTTTAAATTTATTGATCTCCCGATAATATTTTTCATCAAGCCTGTATCTCTGATCCTCGACAAATGCCGGATGGATGCTCGGGAAATGTTTGTAGTCGAACTTAACTTTTGTGATATCGGACCCCACAAACTTGATATAAGCTTCGAGATTTTTCATGGCCTGAATTTCAGCTGCCATGATGAGATGTTCTGTCTTTTCAACTTTCGTGACACCAAAACCATCCCGCATGTTTTCGACACCCATTGAAAAATTTTCCTGAGGAACTTTACAAGTCACCTTCCCGATTTTATCAGAAAGATAATTCGCCTCGGTCGGATCATCAACCCGAAACAAAACACAGTTGCCGCATGAGTTGACAATTGTTTGCCTTGTATTTTTTCCATAAATTTTTTCAAGCTGGCCGATATCCTGAATACCGATCCACACGCTTGCCCCTTTGGAGCGACCGAGTGTCAGGAGATTCATGATCGTTGAAAGTCGCTGCAGTGATCCGAACTCATCGATGAAAAGGAAAATCCGTCTTGAGATATCATCCGGGAGGGACAACAATTGACGACCCAATAAATCCACGAACAGGGACAGGATCGGTTTTAGGGTATCTTTCGTATTTGCATAGTTGGGGACAAAAATATTTCCGGTCGGATTTCGCACCCAATCGGTGATAGAAAAATCACCGTCTATGTTGAGGTACGAAAATGATTTGGCGTACTGCATGAGGACCGCATGTATAGACACGGCTTGTTTGGATGAGGCATCCTGAATAAATACATATCCCCTTTCGGCACCTTTGGTATTTTTTAAAATGCCTGATAACCTTTTGATGTCCATGGTGACCATCTTCCAGATATCCTGATTGGTTTTTTTCCCGTGTTGAAAAAGATAAATAAGGATACCTGCAAAAACGTCTCGCGCTGCGTCGTTCCAAAAAACATTATCGCCAGGTGCAGGGGGAATGAGAGACGTGGCCACCGCATCGATATCGTATTCGGTTTTGATTTCATTAAACACATTCCAGCCGACGCATCTTTCATCCAGGGGGTTAAATATAAGGTCCTGATCCGGACGATAAAATTTCGATATGAAGTCACCTTTATTATCATAGATCAGAGAGTTTTCATTCCGCTCAATAATGCGTTCGAGCACCTGGCTCAAAAAAACCGTTTTACCGGCACCTGTGGCACCGATAAAAAATACATGTTGGATTTCAAACTCCTTTGGCAATTTCACTTGCGCAAAAGGGAGGTCCTGATTTTTTAATTTCTTGTTCAGCTTTTCAGGTTCGATCAGTTTCGCGCCTTTGACATATTCCTTTTCATTGTATTGCTCGGAAATAGTTTTAAAACTTTTAAGCGCAACCGGAATGGACAGGTATGAAAAAAGGCTCACTAAAAATGATACCCAAAGTTTTTTGGTCAAAGCAATATGAGGCAAAATATAAGACGACAGATAAAAGGAAACGTTCTGCGCTTCGATTGTGTAATTTTTTTCATTCACGATAAAGGCTATACCTGCGTCAGGTGAAAATAATTTTGTGATCCATCCTTTAATAAAGGTGAAAAGTACATGCCGTTCAAATTCAGTCAGCCAGAAATAGGAAAGAGATATATAAATGATCCCATGCAAAAGAATCGCGCATGAGAACATCACGACCATCATTTTCCAGCTCATGATTGATTCGGAGTAAATAGTTTCGAATCCCCGATAAAGGGCAGCTTTTTTTTTCTTCATGCGTCACCATCCGTTGCCATGTTTTTTAATTCGGTATGCCTGATCTTGATCCGGTTTCTCATATCCACATATTCCGCTTTGCTGGGAATAAGCCGCAAAGAAAATTCTTCCAGGAAAATATTTACGCGAACAATATTATTGTTTAACCGATTGATCCGTTGATTGAGCAATTCTATTTCAAAAGAAATTTTGCTGAAGTGTGCAGCCATGTCATCAGACATTTTCTGCATTCGATCAAGAAGGGCATCATACTTATCCGACACTTTTTTATAATCGGTATTTTCAAAACCGATTTCTAAAATCTGCCGAACCAATTCACTCTGAGAAATATTTTTATCTTTGGCCAATTTGGAAATTTTTAAATCCATTTCCGGGTTCAACATATAGCTAACTTGTTTTTTATTCTTTTTCATTTTACTCACCTATTTTAAAATTTCTGCTCATGGATTGTATCAGTTCTTGATGAACCGAATCGATCACTTGAAAAATTTTTTCAAAATTCTGTTCCAGGCACTCAGAAATTTTTTTCACTTCCTGTCGAAGACAATCAAATTTATCTGTCATGTTTTCGTAGTCGGTATGTTCAAACCCGATGGCTATCAGTTTTCTGATCACTTCAGCTTTAGTACTCATTCTTAAATTTATTTTTACGGATGGCGATAGGCTCCGTGGTTTGTTTTTTTCCATTTTACCCTTCCTGCTTATAACTTTTTTCTAATTCTGAAATTTTTTGATGGACCATATCAAAATGACTTTCCATTTTTTTTTGAAGGCGATCAAACTTGCTCGACATTTTTTCTTGGTCAACATTTTCAAATGCGATTATTAAGAGCTGTCGCATCGCCTCTCCTTTAGAAATTTTTTTGTCTTTTGCTATACGTGAAATTTCCAAATTCATTTTCGAATCAATATAGAAAGAAAATTTTCGTTTCATTTTTTATGAACCTTCCCTTGGTCAACAGATTTTTTTTGCTCATTCGGCGCTGGCCTTTTTAAAAAACTTTTCAAAAAATGATCAAAAATCAAAAACTACAAAAAAGCGTGTGGTCCTCGTGACCACTGTCCGAGCATTTTCTTCTAAAATGCTCCACACCCCACGCCATTTTTTTTGATGGCATCTCCTATAATTGGCGTGGTTTCATACTTATCTATCTGTTTTTTTAATCATTTTATTATATGAGAAACTATTTGTTTTGACGATTTCTCATAGTTTTTCTCGGAGATTAACGTCATTTTTGAAAATAAATAGCTATTATTATTGTATATTCTTCTATTTGTTTTTGTTTTCTTGTCTGCTTTTCTCATAGAAACCCCCTTAATTAGCATTTAAATAGCTGTTATCTTGTCTATTTCTTCTCCTATGGGGCTGTTTTTTTGTTCCTCTGAAAATTTTAGTTTCAAGCAGCCTGATTTTTCTTTTCGGATGGACCCGGAGGAGAAACTTTTTTCACCTCAACCGTTTTTTCTTTTTTGCCGGACAACTTTTCGAGCTGTTTTGCAAAACTTTCCGGCAGGCCATCCTTATTTTTCAGAAGCGTGTCCAGGTTGCTCAATAAAATTTTTGCAGCCTCTTTCTCTTTCTCCTCTTTCAATTGTTGGATACGTTCCACCTTGTCGTCTTTTAAGATTTTAATCAGCTCATCAAAATCTTCCGGTAAAAAATTTTTGGTTACCCGTCGAATGTTTGCTAAAATTTTTTCATCCATGGTCGTCTCCTTTGATAAATTACATTTCAATTTCGATTGAATTTTCTTTCGCCTGATTAATCTCTAAGGAATGGCCCCTGTCTTTTTTTATTGAGGTGCCCTTCCCTTCCATCTCCAAATTTGTTTTTAAATATTCCCTGACATGAAAATTTTTGTGCTCGTAATCATCCAGGGTGGATGATTTTTCGATCCACTTGTCGCTATGCTTTTTCAAAAGCTTCTGGGACTGGGTAAATATTTTTGTGCTCTGTCTCGATCGGGTCATGGCAACATAGAGACTGTTGGCCGATGGAACCCCTGACCTGCTGTCATGCAAATAGATGGTCCGATCCACAGTTGACCCTTGCGATTTATGAACCGTGACCGCATACCCATGATCGATGTAATTATATTTCAGGTTGTCGCCATCATCGTTCGTGCTGAACGTGACGGTCTTGTCTGAAACCTTCACCGTTAAATTTCCGGTTCGGTCAATCTTCTCGATCACACCGATGTTTCCATTTTCAACACCAAGGCGTCTGTCATTTTTTAAGAAGACAATTTCATCCCCTTTTGAAAATTGTTTTTCTGAAACATCATAGGCTAAAATTTTTTCACCATGATGATCGGCCTTTAACGATTGAGTTTTTCCCTGAGCATCTTTCACGCGTATTATGTTTTGAGTGTTGTCCACTTCGGTTATTTCGTAATGACCTTTTTTAAAGTCGCTCGTTTTCTCATGAAATAAAATTTGCTGGCCTTCGGTGTATGAGTTTGCGTAAATCGAATCCTTTGACGTGATCGATGCCGGAGTTAATGTTTTTAACGTAAAACCCTTTCCTGAAATTTTTCTTTCATCGATCAATGCCTGTCGTAATTTTTTATTCAGCCGGTCACGAAGTTCGTTTTGATCCACCAAAACAAGAACCGACCCGGATTGTCTCTCTTTTAAAAATTCATTCCGGAGTTCATCGATCAGGACATCCTTCCTTGTAAAATGGATCACGTTTCCCTGGTCGTTTAAATTATCCAAGACCCCGGCCAGTCCGTTTGCATGAAACGCCTTGATGTTCTCATGAGCGTTTGACATTTTTTTTTGTCGGACGGACTCATCCAGATAAACTTTTTCCACACCTGTTTTATGCTGGAGAATGTCATGCATGCGACCGGCAGAAATCGAGGGGAGCTGTTTTTTGTCTCCCTGGATGATCACTTTCAGGTTTCCCTCTCTGGCAACTTTCAACAATTCAAAAATCTGCCTATTCCCGGTCATGCTCGCTTCATCGATAATAAGAACCGATCCTCTTTCAACCTCAAACGAAAAATCCTTTTCCTTTTTTTCTGATTGTAAGAGAGAAAGAACCCGATCCATCATCGACAACCTGGCCGGCTTCGGGTCCACAAATTTGATATCCTGATTCAAGAGAGAGTTGATTGTCATCGCTTCGATCCCGACATTCTTTAATGACGCGGCAGACTTTCCGGTGAACCCGACACCAAGGACGGACATATTTTTTTGTCCGGATAATTCTTTCACGGCCTCAAGGTAGGTGGTCTTACCCGTACCGGCATCCCCCTGAATGATATTCACCTGGTCAGGGGAGGTTAAAATTGTGTGAACGGATTTTCTCTGGCCTTGGGTAAAATCCCAGTCTCTTTTTTTATTTTTTTTATCTAAAAAGGTATCAACCTCTTTTGTGTTGAATGACGGGGCGTATTTATTTTTTGACGCGTTTACAAAATGAACGATCTCATTTTCAATGGCCATCATCTCTTTCGTAGAAAAATAGGGAGTGCTGTTCAAACGGGACTCTCGTTCACCCAGGTTGGTGATCGGCCCTTCTGTCTGTAATTTTTTGAACGAGGCCTCGATGTCCTGGAGCGAGTTTTTTCCCAAAGAGAGCCTTGCGGTTTCTGAAACGATTTCAATTTTAGGAAAGACGGCTTCATGATCCGTGATCAACCGGCTTGCTTTCATCAAATGGGTGTCGGTCCGATTGGATTTTTCAAACACTTCTTTTTGTCTTGAGTTCATCCTTGATGCGCTCAACATTCCCTCAAGCGTATTCCCCGACTGGGTGATGGCTTCCATCCAGTCCTTTTTCAAGAGTTCCTTGTTCACCGAATCGGGTTTGGCCGCGCGTGAACCTAAAGCCGCGAGCTCATAAAGTCTTGCCTCACTTGCATCCGCATATTTGCCCGACGCTTTATACTCATCGACTTTGGCTTTGACCTGTGCTCGCCTTGTTGAAAATTTTTCGATCAGGCTTTCGTCTACACCGACAATGTCAAAAAAGCCCTGCTTGCGATCTGTAATCCTTATGGCATATCCGTCTTTCTGAAGAAGGTTCGCAAGCTCGTTCCGATAAATCTGGCCGAGCTTGAGCTGATCAAAAAACAGACTGTCATTATGGATCGCTCTCCACTTTCCGGATTCGGTCTGGGTCAGGTTCACCAAAACGCTATGGGTGTGTAGCTGGGGGTCCATTTCCCGGCTGGTCAGATGATCGAACTTGGCAATGACCGCCTTTTCCGTATGAAAGGTTCGTCTGACACCTTCATGTTGTTCCCGAGCCTGCACATTATGTTTCTCAATGTAGTCAAGCGATGTCTTTACCGCCTGATCGTGCAATTCTTTAATCCGTTTGTCTCCCAGAGCCAGAATGGAAACGCTCTTGGGCGCAGAGAAAACAAGATCCACTCCGGCTCTTATTTTTTCTCCGTTTCTGGGACGCAACTGCACACCGGTTTCCGGGTGCTTGCCGTCAAGCACAGCATGAAAGTCTTCCGGCTTGACTTCGCCTAAAAGTCCTAAAATTTCGGCACCCCTCCCCTGCCATTCGCCTTTTTCTTTCAGATAGTAATCGTCTTTCTGATGATATTTGGACAATTGGCCGGTGGTACCGGGTGGAGCTACGGTCATCATGGGTCACCCCCCGCGATACATTAAATAGACAAATACCAATGATGCTAATGTAAATAGTCCGTTCAGTATCAAAACCCACCCGGCCCTTTTGAAAAAGGATGATACGGATTTTTTAATGACATCCTTTATTTTCTGGTGGGCCTTTTCTTCCCAGGTCGAAAGATACTGAACGGTATTGATGGATGATGCGTTAATTTTGGTTAATGACGATGAAATGTGGTCGGTTGTGAGAGCCATCTCTTCGATGGCTTTATTGAATTGTTCGATCTGAGGCGTGATTTCAAGAACCTTGTCAGATCGTTTCTGAAGTAGGGAAAGAAATGATTCCAGTGTATCGATATGTTTTTTTTCAGCTGTGCTGAGAGCGTTTACGATCTCGTTGTGTGTGGTCACAAACTCAAAATCACGATGATTCATGTTGGCCGATAGCGTTGAAACCTCTTTCAGGATGGTAATGATCTCTTTTGCAAACAGCTCTCGGCTTGCAACAAAACTTCTGAATTCCTGAATGGTGCCTTTAAGATCACGGATATCATTTTTTAAAATCTCGTCGCTCATCTCGTACCCTTTTTACCGGGAAATGGACAATTCATTTTTATCCATTGTTTTTTAATTTGTTTGATTAAGTGATGCATTTTATCAAAAAAATATGGTATTTTTCTTATTCAACAACTTCTTTTTACATGGCCATGGAAAGCTCTTCGGTTTTTTCCATGTTCTTGACCAATTCCCGGTCTTTTGCCTGCTCCTGTTCCTGCTGTTTTTCTTCCGTGACCTTCAGGTCAGAATCGGCAAGCCTTTGGTCCAGCTTTCGAACGTTCTCTTTTTGAGATACATATTCCGCTAGTTCCGGAATCGGTTTGTCTTTTATATCTTCTGCGCGGCCCTTTAAATTAATCCGTGATTCAGGCTCTTTCTCGATTTCTTTATTGAGCGTATCCTTTTCATCCATGCGGTCCTGATCTTTGGTAAATCCCTTCACGTCATGGTTTCGATCATCAAAATCACCCCGGAGTTCGGCGATCGGGTCACCTATGGGATTGATAATTTTAACATCCAGGTCAGACAACGGCCTTGATTCCTGAATTTTCTCAGGGTTATTAATGCCTGCGATTTCGGCATGATGGGTAAGGATGGCTTTTGCCACCGGATCAGGAATATTCGCTTTCTCATTGATATAAATGTCTTTTTCCGGGTCCATCTGAACGATCAGTTCCGGCGCATCCTTAGAATTATTGTAAATCTTCACGCTATCGGCGATCTTCATGGCTTCCGGCAATTTTCCATAGCTGTCTTGCACCTCTCTATCAAAGCTTTCCTTGGATGAAAGTGTGTTGCCCAAGCGGTCAAAATGATCGGATACATTATTTAAAGACACATAGGCTAAGTCCACATGAAACCCTTTTTCTTTGGCATCCTGCATCTTAGAAAGGGTTTTATCGTCCGTAAGCGTGCTTTCGACGGCAAAATCCCTGTTGCCTTTTATATGCGAATCAATTCTTTGCTCAAACTGGTTCCAGACCTCCTTAGTATCAATTCCAGGCATTTTCTCTTTCATTTCCGTATATAGATAGTCTGCGTTCACCAGATCGATATCTTTTGAATCAAACTGTTGTTCGGCTAAAGTGCTTTTGCCGCTGCTGTTGGGGCCTGCGATTACATACATGGTTGCCATTTGTTTTCTCCTTATTATATAGGTGATGGTTAATGAGAATAATTTGTGAAAAACGATATATCGTAAATTGAAAAGGTCTTAACACCGCCTGCAAGAAGGTAATCGCCGTACAATTCTACTCTCTTGTATCTCCGGCCATTGTTTCCTATGGAAACGAGCGGCGGTTTTTCAATGTCGGTTACATCCAGAATTGCTATCCCGTTGGTAAAAATGAATCCATTCTCATAAAACATATCTTCCGCTCCGAATGAATCATATTGAAATGTTTTGGTTTGTGGAACAACAGCAGGATTGTAAGGATCTTCAATATCAATAATACTCAATGGGCCATCATAAATATAGGCGTACTTCCCAGCTATATATATATTATCGGTGGCAACACTACTGTAAGTTCTAAATGGATGAATTTCGATTGAACCGGCCATAACAATATTATCGGGATCGGTAGCATCTAAAATCGTCAATACACCTTTGTGAGGATTGCCCTCCCAAGGCCCGACATATCTTGTGATGTAAATATAATTACCGGAAACCGCAAAATCTCGGAAATCACATTCACGAGACAAAACACACTCATGAGTAAAATAGCCAATTGTATTTGGGTTTGACGGATTTGAAACATCCAGAACCTCTACCCCTTTTTGTGAATGCAAATACAACTTATTATTCTGATATCGAAGCCAGATAACGTAATACCAGCCTTCATAAAATGGAACATCTTGTATCAGATATTCACTTACAAACACCGGAGAATTAGGGTCACGCACATCTATTATTCTGGCACCGCATCTGGCGTCTTCATAATACGCATCCGGCACGATTGCACATACATAAAGAAATCCGTCCGATGCTTCCATGTCATATACTTTTAACCCCGGATCGAGGGTAAAATAGTTTACGAGGACAGGATTGGTAACGTCGCTGATATCAATAATATGCATTTTATTTCCAGGCGAGTCTCCATTGTCTAAAATATAAACATAATTACCGTCCACAACCATCTTGCCAATACTCTGGTCAGTATAATTGATTGAAGAAACAAGCGGGTAAAACTCAGGGCCTCTTTTATTAACCGTAACATCAATATGTCCAGCTATCCTAAAATTACCGTCTTCCCCAATATAATTCAGATAAATACAGGAATCGCCCTCTCCGGTTGCCCGAACAGTGACGATATCACCATTAATCTCCGCACATGCCACAAAATCATCATCCGCGCCGGCGACGTCATCCAAAGACGAAATGGTCAGGTCCAAATCATCCTTATTCTCCACTATCGTCACATCAAAATATTCCCCGACGTAGAGTGTCAAATCTCCATGACTCAATAACACATGCTTGTTGGGTGAAGGGAGTATATCTTCCACATCCCCACTTGTATCAGGGGTGACTGTTTGAGAATCCTCTCCCGGATCTTCAGATGACTTGCTTTTTCCTCCGCCACCGCATCCCCAGAAGAACAACATTCCCGTTAAAACAAGTGTGATTAACAATTTTTGGCGCATCTCTTCCTCTCCTCTATTTTTTCGAACAGATCATATCCTTGGACGCAAACTTGACACTCTGCAATGCTGATATGGCAGTATTGAAGGTATCAATGCATTTACATGCTTCTATAATTTCATAATTTTTATCTTTAAGATCAGGATCAATAGCACAAACCTCTTTGCCGAATTCATCCTTTTCACAAGGCACATAGGTGTATTCAAGTGACTCATTGTATTTGACAGTCACCGGATTATTTCCAATTTCGATAGTTGTATCCTGGCGATAATCAGATACTTTTCCTGACTTGGTGACATCGGTTCCCTCAGCTATCCTTAAAATTTTACATGCCTTCTCACACGGTTCAAAATCATTATCTGTGGGAAGTTTAAAGGTATAATTGGTAAGATCCGTATAGGATACCGTATCTCCGGTTAAGGTCGTCGAGCCCGTCACGTTTGCGGCACGAGTCAAGGTCGTCTCAAAATCATAATCACTTTCATCCTGACACTGGTACCTTCTTTCGATATGATACCAGATACCGGTTCCAGTAAGGATCGTGCCATATGAGTTATCCGTGATCTGAGATCCATTGTTGCAGAAAGTATACGAACCGATTGTTTTACACGAAGTATTAGGAATATAGGATGTGGGATTATAACTCTGATATGTCCAAACACAGTTATTCCCCTCATAATCGCAGATGGACTCGGACATCAATTGACACTTGAAGGGATCGATCGTAGCACAGGTGTCGTTTGTCACGACATTTGGCGATGGTGAGAGGTTGATCGTTCTTTTGATCAGGCAGGAATCGATACTGACCGGTTTCTGAACTTCAGAAAACGTTGCGTAAAGAGAATTATAATAACTTTCCGGACTGGCTGACTGGGCTTTTACCACTGCTTCAGTGGCATCGTTCAGCTTCTTGTCATTGGTTTTGCTGTACAGTTTTTCAGGTTTGTCGGGTCCTCCATAATAGGTTCCCAAAAGACTTTTAGTTTCACTCGAATCCTGCCCGAAAAACCGGATGGATGTTTTGGTTGCCTCCACTTTTGTGACTGTCAGCCGTGGGTTTCTTGTCTGAACCGCTCCCACAATCGCACCGCCTATGGTCTCCAGAATAGACTGGGTGTCGTCAATTCCTCCACAGCTGTTATTGATGCAATAGCACCCGGCAAGATGCTGAGAACCTCCAGGCGTGATCTCAAGGAGCATTTTATCATCAACCGTCCAGAGAAAATATTTCTTAAACGACCAGTCTGCAGGCAAGCACGATATAAAACCATTGGTGCAAACACCCGACACGATAAAAGGCACTGCATAAGTTTGTGTAAAATACCCGGTAAAGCCAAAGTCGGCTTTGACCGTTATCTCCATATCGCCGGACCAGAGAAGCGAACCTGTCACTTCCAGAAACGCGTCCGTGGATTCGTTTGTAAGCGCAACGTCTATCAGCTGAGGGTTTGTTTTGGACAATGTTTGAAGTGGTACCGCATCGTCCGTAAGCGGTACGGAAATCTTTTTGTTGATTTCACCCGCAGTGTTAATCTCCTGCAAAATATCATTTGCCGACTTTTTACCGTCCTTTTTGGCGTCCTCCATGGGATCGCCAAATGTCGGCATGGCCATCAGACACATTAACCATATGATTAAAAGTTTCTTCATCTCGGCACCCAGTTGACGTTTTGCAAGGGGTCAGCCCCTTTATCCTTTTCGTAATCATACATAAACCATTGCTCCTGACTGATTTCGCCCTTTAGATACCGGATGGACCGGTAAACACGCTTCTGGATATCCGCCATGCTCACAACCCCATAGGATACAACCAGATGCTCACCGTCTTCATGAACGATTAAAATCGTGGGTGTCACCTGGATGTTGAACTTGGTAGCCAGAGCAGGATTTTCGTCGATATCCACTTTTCGAATGTCCCAACTGTACAAATTCTCAAAATACTGAATGATGTTGTCCTGTTCGACACAGTAATCACAACCGTTTCTTACAAACATCACCAGGGCAAAATGATCCTTTTCATTTAAGATGGTATTGTTTATTTCCGTCATCTTGGCGCGGGTCACGGCCCGCTGACCCGGAGCGGTTGACGGGCTCGAAATATCAGCTGCGTACTCGGGATGCTGCTGATTGACCATGGATACCACCGACGAAAACGCCATTGATTTCCGGGTAGCCATATCTTTTAGTTTCAGATATTCAACGGCATGCTCTTCGGTGGGGTATTGCACCGCCAGCTTCGTTACCTGGTCGAAATATTTCTGGAACTGATCCGGATGCATGTTCCAGAGCTCCTGATAATCATACTTGGGAAGTTTTTCCTTTTCTTCTTTCTCCACATCATCATGATACCAGTAATAGCCCTGTTTCCGGTCATCATAAAACCCAGTGCTTTCTTCGGCAAATAAAGGCGCACAAAAAATCAGGCTAAAATATAGGCACAGCAATTTCTTCAACATCTTTCTTCTCCTTGAATCCAAAATATCTGCTGTCATAGCTGTCCTTGTTCGATCCGGTTAAAAACAGTTTTCCTTCCGGAACTTTACCGCTCCACTCAAAATGCGTAAGTAGCTTTCCCTTTAATGATTTATCTTTGGCTGTTGCGATCAGCTCATGGTTGCAATAAAACTCGTTTCCAGTGACCGTAAGATTTTCTCCTTCTGTGCAAGAAACCTTTTTCGTGAGCTTACACGGATTACAGTTGTCGATGTCTTTTGTAAAATGCGATATGGTCACATAGGTGCCTTTTTTAATTTCAGAAAAGTCCCCCACCCCTTTCTTAAAAAACCAACAGTAATCAAGGGATCGGGTTTTGGCAAAAATCAGGTGTTCGGGAACTTGACCGGCCAAAACAAAGACAACGATTCCTAAAATTAAAAAAATGAACGTCCGCTTACCCTTTTTGCCCATTGTAAAAACTCCCTTTCATTTGGTTAAGAATATCCTTTATGGTTTGCGATTCCGTTTTCTCTGCCATTTTCTCCAAAGCATACTGTAACGATATATCCCCGCTGATCTTTAATCCATCAGCGTTTGAAAGGCTTCCTTCGCTTTTCTCCGGGTCGGTGATAAAGACGTTTTTCGCATACACAATAGAAGGAACAGCCTTGACATCGTATAGCCTGAACAACATGGGATCGATCAGGACCTCTGACTTGAATACCTGACAGGTCATGTCGTTACATGCGGGGTTTTTCATCAAAAGCGATCGGATATACGTCAATGTCTTTTTCATGTCCGTGACATCGCCGATAAATCCCCGCATCACCAAGCATATTCTGGGATCATTTACGGCATCGATGGTTTTTATATAGTTTCTGATGGTCTCAACCGGTATGGAAGACGAAATAAAGATATAAATCCGTTCACCGTCCCCTAATTTTTTAAGCGCTTCAATATCTTTACTCTCAAGGACCTCTTTAAACTCATTATTTAAAAGACTATCCTTTTCTTCCTTGATTTTGGCCTGTATGTTATCAGACTGAAATGTCTGATACGCTTCTTGTGCGGCCTTCATTCCCTCTTTATCGAAATTGTCTGGAAGCTTTATATCTTTTGCAAGTTTGTCCGCCTGATCGAGGATCGCGTTAACATCGCTTACCTTGACCTCATCGGCCATGGCCAGAGAAGACATAAAAATAATTAAATATATTAAATATTTATAGGACACAACAAGCCCTCTTCCTGAATCCGACAAATAAAAAATTATCCCCTTTGCCGGTGGTTGGATTTTTAGCAGCACCCCAGATCAAAGATGTCCGGCCAAATGGGACCACCTGAGAGCCCTTAACCGGTTTTGCAATCTGGAACCGCCAGTGACTTTTTTTAACGATAGGCACAATGACTTGCGTGCAGATATCCGTGGCACCGTCCCAGATCAGCATTTGTCTGGACAATTTAGACACCAGGCGTTCGGCAACCGTCATATTGGCCTGAACATAGTCATTATCCCCTACGTGGCCGGTCATAGGATAAGCTGAACCATGAGAACCAAAACACCAGAACAGGGCGTCGAGCGGGAGGCCTGCATTCGCGGCAACCGAATCGGCGATACAGGCTTTCTGGGCAATGATGTTTCCAAAAAGGATCGCTTCCGGATTGATGATAGAGGCAAGCTCATCATCATTCCATAAGGGGTCAACCTCTGTAATATAGCCCACATCAAAGCCCATACCCTCCAGACAAAGCGAGTCCACACCCAGCATGGAAAATACCGGAAAAATAAAGTAATGCGCCTGGGCGAATGTACTCGAATCCTCCTCATTACCGCCACCACCGTGGGTGCCGCCCAGTTTGCCATTGGCGCTTCCTTTGGAAAACCCGACCGTAGGAAAACAATAGGGTGTTTTAACCGTTTCGATCAGTCGCGAGGGGTCCCAGAATGACAACGGAATCCCCATCCTAAAAACCGGCCCCATGGGACATATGCAAACCGGAGAACTTGTGGGATCGGACGGTTCTTTCAAACCGCTTTTCCCGACGGCAACCCCTGCAATCTTTATCGGAAAGATTCCGCTCCACTCGATGTCAGACACCGGGTTGAAAAAACTGCCGCAGGAGGACCCGGCAAATGATGAACCGGCATGAATTACGACAGCGAAAATGATCAGGCTTATAAAATTACTATTTCGTTTCACAGATCACCTCTTTTACATGCATATATTCGCCTTGTTGTTTGACGATAGATGGCACATGTTCCAGCTGGAACCGATCCGTGATTTTCTTCAGTGCATAAAAAACCGGCCGGTCCAGGTCTTCAATGAGTTCCAGATAAGACCCTTTTGTGATCATTAAAATGACACCGGCGCTGTCAGCGTATGACGAGTGTGTAAACCAGTTGACCTGGTCGGGATCGTCCCCGTCTATAAAGATGTAAGTTTTCGGGTTGGTCGTGTACTTTAACGGGTTGAACGCATACCCTTTGGGATAGATGATATTGCCGTTCTGATCCGGGATGTCGAATTCAAGGCTGTAGCTCAAACCCACCAGGAACTCCCGTTCTTCCGTACACCGGGGAAGAGAGACCGTTTCAGGCCGAAAGTCCTTGATCTTTCTTTTTACCTCTTCGGGACTGATGAGATCCTGTATAGTTACCCCTTTCGATAAATCATCAAGTGCTTCGATACCGTCTTGTTCTATAATAGGATAGCTGGTGCCGTATACGCCAAGGTCTTTCACGTCCGCAAAACCGCAGACGCTTGATAAAAACGTTATCGTCAGTAGGATGGTAATCCCGTATACTTCCACTTTTAGCCTATTTAATCCCATTGTAGAAATCGTTTATCCTGTCTGTGATTTTCGTGTTGATATCGCCGCTTGGTGTTGTGGTAAGAGAATCATACCACTCTTTTAGATCGATTTTGTCTTCAGAGAAATCGAGCGCCTGAAATTCTTCCGGTGTAAACCCCCTGCAATTGGGCTTTTTTGCCGATCCGAAATCAAGCGTGTTAAGCTGTTTTCTTCCCTGTTCATTAAAAACCATCGCCATTTTTGAACTAAAACAGCAGTAGGTTTTTTTATATTCCACGCATGCCGATCCCACGATAAAATTGATTTTCTTTGAACAGTATTCGCTTCCCACCTTGACGCAGAGGTCCTGATCCATCAGGTCAGCCAGGTGTCTTTCATGCTCGCGGCATCTGAACAAATCAAAAAAATTCGCCTTTTCAGCGCAGCATGAATCAAACCCCAGGTTGATGCCACCTGACCGGCACCGCTCGTCATGGCCGCTGAAAATATAAATATTATCCAGACAATTGCCGTCTGCGTCTATTTCACCATCCCCCACTTTGTCATCCGCACCCATAGGGGTCTCGTCGCTTGTAACGGCCCCACATTCATTTAAGGAACACATGTCTTTGGAATACCCGTCAGGTCTGGTGCACTTGTACGATCCGCCATAGGGACAGGGATAGCCGTCTATAAAGCAGGCGTCTTCCTGAGTGTTATAAATCAGGTTGTCTGGATTTGAATTGCCTGCCGGCACACATTCCGGTGGACCGTAATCACAATAATTGGTCATAAGCGTCCCGGAATTGCATGTAATATTACTGGATACACAAATATCATCTAATCCAAGCTTTGCCGGGGCATAACCACTTGGGCATACGAATACACAGATATCCGGCAGCGGAGGGTCGGGTGGCGGGTCAGGTTGGGGTTGCGGGGTGCATTCTTCGATCAGGGAGGCCTCGCATCGGTTGCGTTCTTTTACATATACACCGGGTGCCGGACATATGGGATCGGATACGCATTTATCCAGCCCTGTATTCAATGCACCGCCATTGTTGCAATAATACGGTTCTTCAGGATAGCAGTCGATCGCATCTTCAGGACATAATCTGTCAGGCGTACCGTCCAGACATTGCCAATATTCATCTGTATCGATGAGCGTATTTCCATTTTTATCTTTCATGCAATACCACTCACCTTCCTCAAACGGCATGTCGTCTATGGTAAACCCGAGCCGTAAATTCGTGACAGTGGTTTTGGTCATAACAACCCAGTTATTTAAAGGGACGCCTGCATTATTTAGAAAAGGTATATTTGTATTCTGCATCTGCCATTTGCAGGCCTCTCCTAAAGTATCGCTTGCACAATAGGGGTTGAGTTCTGATGTGCCTGTAAGCTCAGCATAAACATCTGACGGCCGGTCCGGGTAAGGATATGAATACGCATCCTGATCATGCAAAACCATAGAAACCATCACCGCCGTACCCGGCATGATATCCATGCTCCTGTCCACCGTACAGCTCATCTGATCGTTTACGATCTTGGATGTGGGAAGATCGATCCAGCTCCCGTCGCATACAACGGTAAGAGGCGTTTTTTCATACTCGAATTCCACAATATTATCATCCGGTATCGGATCTTCCCGTGGCACGAGCGTTATGTTTACGCTGTCCATTACCGCAGGAATGGCGCTCGTATAAGTATTGACCTTGCAAGTGCCGACACCGCTGCAGGAGACAATCACTTCACCATAGGCATATTTAATAGCAAACAATGAAAGAAGGATTGTAAGAATGGTTTTCATTTGTAAATTTGCTCCTGAACTTTTCTGATGTACTCATATGCTCTCATCCGTGTTTTTAACGGCAACTCCTCAGGCGATTTACCGCAGTGATAACAGGCAATGGCATCCCAGGTGTTGCCGTACCGGTTCATACACTGTCTTAAAATCCACGCGCCCACCTGTGTGCAGTAACATGGGTCATAGATCAGGTATTCCCAGCCGTCTCCCAGGTATTTCTTCCATGTCCGGTCGTTTATCTGCATGTGCCCAAAATCTCGTGATTCATTCTTGTTTTTGTTGATCGCATCCACCTTGTAATTGCTTTCAACTTTGCTGATGGCCTGAAGGACCACGGGGCTTACACCGTATTTTTTCCCTGCTTCTTCAAAGCAGTACGATAAACAGATGGCCGGCGCCATGACCATTATCAACAGAGATAGGAGCAAGTTTCTTGGTCTCATTTTCCTCTCACGCTGGCGGTAAGTTCATGCTCGATAGACTCCAGGGTAATCACGATCTGTTTTTCCAGATTGGCCATGTTTGCGCCTGCAAACTTTTTGCCGGTATCAAAAATAAATGTCGGGAATCCTTTGATTCCGATTCGATCGATCACAGCAGGTGTTTTTTCGATGATTTCTTTGCCCCGTTCGCACAGGTCCGCATCAACGATTTGGGCGGTTCTGAATTCAGGAGAACTGAATTCGTTTATCGGAATATTCCGACATATGGCTTTTACGGCTTTTTGATCATCATCCGTATAAATAATCATTTTAATGGTAAGTCCATAGCGTTCGGAAAGAAACTCAATCTCATCCTCGGCTTCCTCGCAGAAGTGGCATCCGGGAGTTACCACCATATAAAGCGTTCGGTTGATGTTACGATTTTTGGGCGTATAGGTGATGGCAGCAATTTGTTCCAGGGCCTTCCGATTTTCTTCGACCACCCTCCCCTCAATTTTATCAACCAGATCCCTTGTAACCGCTTTCTTATCTTTAAAAAGATCGCCCACGATCACGTAATCCTTATACGTGTAAAGGGTTGCGTATTTATGGGCGGTTTCAATGGCGATCTCGCAGAGATTGTCAAAGGGTTTCATGGACAGAACCTTATAGTTTTCCGGAAGGAACGCATGGGTCTCTATGGCGCTAATGCCGTATTCCTCGCAGGGATTAACCGACTGATCTTCATCTGTGATTGCATGAGCATCCTTGATGGATGGTGAGAGGTATGTCATACAAAAAAAGACGACTACCATTATAAGGTTTATGGCTATGATGATCGCTATTTTACTGGATTTTGGTTTCATAAAGTCACTATTAGTTCCTACCTAATAAAATAGATATAGAGGATCGTAGCAATAATTGCGTAAATAATTTTATACAATCTTCTCTTCTTCATATATCTAACTACCGGATGATCATCTTTTTTAGGAATCATGTTAAACCTCCTTGATTAATTGGTTTGGCCCAATGCCAAAAGTTCATTCTCGTTTTTTATCTCATCTACTTTGGGATTTTGATTATTCCCAAGCAGTCCCTTCTTCTTTAAATCATGCATGACCACGAGTTTCGAACATTCTACCCTGGATAATGCCTTTGCAAATAGAAATCGTATTTCATACTCATTTATCGTACTATGGTACCATGCCAAATTGACGAACTCCTGGTTTTCAGAAAGCTCTCTGAGATGATTAATTATGGCATCGTTTAATAAGCTAAAGATGTTATCAATCTTTAGATAAAAATCTTCCCCGATAAAAGTCAGCTGAAGTTCTTTTTGACTGTTCACTTGATCATCAGCCAAAAGAAAAAGGATGCCATTATCACTTAGTAAAAATTTATAAGATATATTAATATTCATTTATAGACCTTTATCTTGATTGTGATTTCTTAGAAACAGCGGCAATGGGTTCCCATTTTTTATTTCATCTCTTATTTTTACAGGATCACCCATAGGAATCATTGCTGAGAAGACTGTATCTTTACCTTCAACTGTATCCATTATTGTTAAACTTGTGGCAATACCTCCAGCAATACTCCCCTGATTAGCGATTTTATGCCCGACATCAATATTTCCAAAAATTGTCTTACATTCTTCGTAGGCCTTTTTTTCTGCTGCTTCTTCAGACATTCCTTTCTCTATATGTATCGATTTTAATGTATGAAACAATCGATCCATTGGCGCATCTTGAATAAGTTGCCTACCGGTATGAAATTTTTCCACCTCATCATAGATATTTGTCATTTTTCCTTTTTCAATCATGGCAACATTATTGACCCGCATATTCGAAATCCCCAATTCTCCTGTTTCCGGGGACGGAGCCCAATCTACAGCGACATTATCATGTTCTTTTACAGGAACACCGGATATCTGTTCAAAATCTTTAGCTTCTTGGGCAGAAAGATTTGAATAGCTTCCGTGTGAATATTGCTGCCATAATTGACGACCTTCAGGCGTACTGTTGATATAGGCTGCTTCCTGTTTAAGAGTCGGATCAATACTGCCTTTTAAAGCCTGACCATAATATTCGGTTGCCTGTGCAGATACATATTCTCTTTGCTTGGCTATATCCGCACTTTTATATAACGCATCCCAGCCGAACTTATTTGACAGGTTTTTAACGGCCTCGGTATTGGCTTTTGTCTCTATCCCTCTCACACTCCCTGCATCATAGGCTTCTTCTGAAGAAAATTCACTACCGTAGCCTATATTTTGACCAGTCGATACCATATTTGAGTGGGATAGAACGTCAGCGGTTTTGGATACATCATCTCCGCCATATTCTTTTCTTAACTTGTTAGCCGTATCCACAGCCGTCAGTTTATCCTGAGCCTGTTGATTGACGATATCTTCTTCTGATGCATGATTTAACACCTTTTCCGTTGCATCTGCATTCCAGGTGTTTTGCAAACCTGCGGTTGTCCCGATCTTCTTGGCGTTATTAATCTCAACCCCGGCTTGAGCCACACTTTTCCTTGCATTATTCGTTGCCGTCAAAACAGACCCGCTCATTTTCATCTCTTCCGCACCGGCCACACTTCCGGCACGATTGATGACGTTTGCGTTTGCGACTCTTTCACCCGCATCGATCGCAGACCTGCCGGGACCGCCGAACGCGTCAATGGACTTCAGACTCGTTGCAACCCCCTCACTCCGTCTGTATAATTCCGCCTGATTCATCCGGTTAAACCCATAATGATTGGATAAAGTCTGGACCGGAACAGCACCTTCAAGACCCGACATCTTGGCCGCCCGTTGCTCCGGATTTCCTAAAGATGTCGCCGCCTGAGCGCCGGTCTGTTTGGAAGCGGACAACTGACTGGCCAGATGCGCCATAGCATTTCCTCCAAAACCTGCGATAATGGCACTCAATACACCCGCTATCATGATGGCCGACCATCTGGCCGCTCCAAATACGGCTAAAGCCTTAGCGCCCCTGTCTTCGAAAAGAAGCATGCTTTTTATACCGAGACTTCCATTGCCGATATCGGTCATTAAGGCCAGACCTTTTTCCATGGCAAATGAATGGATAAGCGCATCACACACGCCCCAGGCAGTTAAAAATACAAACGCGCCCAATACAAACGACACCGCCTTACTAAACATGGGCGTCACCATAAGAAGACAGATAAACGGGAACAGCCCCACAAAAACGGAGAACACCATCCCCCGGATAATCGGTATCCAGTCGTTAGCCATTTCTGCCATCCCCTGCATGGAGGTCCCGGTCTGATAGTTGGCAACGCCCTTTACATCCCCCTCTTTAAATGACAACCATAACTGATGAGATATCAGGTATTGAATCATCAACTGGCTGGTGGTCACACCGGCTCCGATGATGTTCCCGACCATATTCTGAAGCATTGCCCTGCAGGTCTGATCCACATCCGTACCCGTTGCCCCTAAAGGCTGAGAAAGACCCGACTTGCCGCACTTTTCCTTGTAGAATTTATCAACCAAAGGAGAGGCGGGCGTCAGCGTCGCAAAAAAATTATTCAATCCGGTCCAGCTCTGGGTGCATGTCTGGGATATCCCAGCCTTGTTTGTGTCATCCTGCCAGACCGTGAACCACGAATCACTCTGGGCGTTTGACAGGATATTCAAAAAATTACTGGTTTGGTTAAAGTCATTGATGTTGATTGCCGTACCCGGCCGGGATAATTCCCGGATCAGGCAATCATCCACGTAATTCCTGATGTTCACCTCAATATAGGCTCCCGGTCCTGATGAGGAGGTCAGGTTCACGCCTCCTGAAAAAGCGTTTTTCATGAGATTAAAGACCATCCCGCCAGGGCTCTCCTTATATGTGCCAGGTCCTGATGCGGTCCAGATCAGATCCACAAACCCTTTTTCAATTTTGTTCGAGAGGCCTGCAATTAAAATAAGCCCTTCCGGAACACCCCCTACCGTCCCCTGCAGATTTAATGTTTCATCATATATCAAAATGGTATCCGTGGGCTTGATGAACGTCTTGTAAATGATAACCCCCATGATAATCACCCCAAAAAGGCGTAATACGCCCGATGTACCGGCAGAAGATCCCATATTCCTTACAAGGATGGCAGCAAAACCCAGCACCATAGATAGGACCATCACAGATATATATACGTCGTGATAACGAGCATCACTCATGAGAAGACTGATTTTTAAAAATGTGTTGTATACCACATCAAAATCACCCCAGGTCGTAAAAGTTTTGATCGAAGCCGGCAGTGCCGCAAAGCTGTCTTTAGAAATAAAAACACATAATAGTGTGATCAGAAGTTTTCTCATCATTCGTTACTCACCCGTTTGATGCCTTCATAAGACTTGTTCTTGATCTTTTGTGCGGTCTCATAGGACCGCATCTGCATTTCCATGAATGCGATATACCGATTGATATGGGCATCGTAATCCACAGAAACCGCTTTGATAAACTGTCTCACCTGATCTTTCATTTCCATCAGCTGATAATAGGGTTTGTCTTTTAAGGCCAGCTGACACTGTTTCTGGTTAGTGCCGCCCTGGGAACCATTCACGTTTTCGACAATCGCCTCTGCGGTTTTGACGACTTTGGTCATCATTACGTATAGATCGCTCAGGATAAAGTATGTATAACTTGCGCTCGCAATATCCGTGTATACTGCCGCAATATCGACGGCAATCGCATCGTTCCCACGGGCAAGCACTTCATTTTGAAGACCGCTGTAAATCCCTCCGGGAAGGCTTTCTATAAATGCGATCTGGTTGGGTGCCAAAGATGATTTATTAATAATCGCCGTGGTGATGTTCAATAGCTCAGTCCCAATATAGTCGGCGATCGATGTATACGTATTTGTCCCGACCACGATCGATGTGACCGCATAACACGTGTCATCCGTCACTTTTCTGATGTAGAGGTCACCGTTATAAATGGCTTCAAGATTATCCGGCGTCATTTTATCGCAAGGCGGTATATACTTGTAATCAAGGTTTGCAGAAATATCAATATCACCTGAAATGGCCCTTATATAATCGATATAACCGGTTGCAATACCTCTTTCGTTCGCGAGGTTATCAAGCAGTGACCCCGGTTTGAAAAACGTATTTTTCACACAATCAGGGCATGATGCCACCATATCGGTCTTGACGACGCCGGCGTCCGATGATGCCTTTTGAATCGTGTTGTCCACGCCGAAGTTTACGATCTCCTGGTACAATTCATTTACCCCTGATTCCTGGTAGAAGTCCGTTAATGCCTGTCTTTCGGCATTCCGTCCGTTTTTGGCATAATCATCCAAAGTCGCCACAACGGTCTGGGACGCTTTGCAATCATCAAGCTGGATGGCGTTCAACCGGGAGACAATGGCTTCAAGGCTTTTTATTTCTTTGGCTATGGGTTCGGAAAGCGTATTCAGCGCAATATTGAAAAAGAACGTCGCGCCTGCGTCTCCCATAATGAGTTTGAGTTTATTGATCAGGTAATCGGCATCCAAAAAACCGATACCGCCCATGAACACATCAATACCACCGCATCCCCGCTCAAACTTGGGAAGGGAAACATTGGCCACATAATCGGAACTGGGCGACCATCTGAGGTGGGCGGACCCGCCTGATACAAACCCCCGTTTCTGGCTTTCAAATTTGGACGGGCCGGATACGGATTTCTGCTTGATCCAGTCATCAATAAACTCGCCTGCAGGCAAACGGTTTGCCGCGAACAGGCACAATATCGCGCTAATTAGGCATATTGGCCAGAATCTCAAACGCTTCTGCATAGCTCTTTCCTTGGGTTACCAGTTGATTGATCAGTTTGTTCTCGTTTGCGTCTGACGTGAACATCCAGTACGATATGGGGTCCACCAGAAGCCTTACAACACCAGCTCCGATCGGCGTCTGCATGAATATCTCAGAATACCGGGGTCTGGGCGTAAAAACAGATTTTAATATCTCCATTAAAAATTCCGGGTAAGTGATGAATTTGTGGTCCTTGGCCAGATCATAATCATCGGACTGCATCAAAAACTTATAGGCGCTGTTGGTCTTGATCACGTTTCCTACACCGCCGAACTTCACCAGATCCATAAGGCTCTGAAAAATGGTGATAAATGACCCGTTATATTTTCGCGCCCTTCTGAACCCTCCTTCAATAACATCTTCCATCATCCGTGATTCGGTGTCGCCGGATTTACCCAAAAACTGCCAGGACTCGTCAAACACAATGATTCTTCTCTGTGACCGATTGGACTGGTACAGGTTATTGGTGATGTAATTAATGAGCTGGAGGATGACCACCCTGAAAAGCTCGACCTGGGGTTTTAACTCTTCCAGTTCCAGCACCACAAAGTCGTCAGTGCTGATATTTAAGTTTGACTTGCCATGAAACCATTTGCCGAACACGCCTTTGGACGTAAAATCCTGTAGGTTGTACCCCATATGGAACGCTTCCTCTGCGAGCTTTCCCAGATTAGCGTTTTCGTCCTTATGGATTTTTTCAAAGTTCATCAGGTAATCGTAAACGTCATCCACCTGACCATCTGTCCCCTTTTTTTCGTATGTATACCGGATGGCCTGTTTTAAAAGGGTCATCTGGATCTCCGAAGGGGTTTCTGCCGTGGATGAGTAGATCATCTGGGCTAAAATCGCGGCAATCACCGACTGATCGTCATTGATGTCCACGATGTTTGAAAACGGGTTCAGGATGATGTTCGAGTCCTTGGCAAACGAGATGTATTTCCCACCCACGATATCGCACATCTTCCTGTATGACCCGCCGATATCGATGATCCGGATGATGCCACCGGTCGCATAATTGTTGAAAAGAAGCCAGTTCATGAAAAACGATTTGCCGGCCCCGGAATTCGCCGCTACCATGCAATTATGATTGGTGGAATTGGAATCAAATATATTGAGGCACGCAAGCTGCCCTTTTCTTCCCACATAAAGGTCCACCGGCTCGGATACGCCGCAAAAGTCCGCCTGAATGGGCGCAAACTTAGCTGCGACCTGACCATTTAGAATAAAATCCCTTTCGATAAACTCGATATTGTTTTCCGTGTTATACAACCCAAAGGGTAAGGAGGATAAAAAGAGAATATTCAAAATTCCTTTATCCTCCTGGGTCGTGAATCCTTTTGATTCCCAAATGCGCTTAGCGCGGGCCATGTTCTCACTCGCGGATGTGGGGTTTTCCGATATCAGCCACAGCATGGGCATCACCCGGATAAACTGGGCACCACGCTCGATCTGGTCTGTGGCCCACATGTATTCTTCCTGCTTTCTTTCAAGCGAAGGGGCGAGTGACCCCACTTTTTTCTGACCCAGTACAAAATTGCATTTAAAGTGCAACTTTGACGAAAGCTTCTCAAAAATATAATTCACCGAATAAATGAACGGGCATTTGTACTGATTCGAATCGGTCGTAAACCCCTTGATATCCCCTGTTAGAATATTTGAGGTCAGGGTATCGATCTCAACAGGCAGTTTTTTAGGCGTCATACACCTGAAGTGACGGCCACTGATTTTGATCTCCTTCCAGGAGGTCTCAATTTTCGTGTCAGATAAAATGATCTGTTTGTTGATGGGAATCGTTTCATCGTACTCAGACCATTTCTTGGGGTTCTCGTTAAAGAGCTTCATCAGGAGATTGATCAAGACCTCAGGGGGAACCGGCTCCGGGTTCAAATCGGCGCCTTTTAGAATCTCCTGTACGATATCCCGGATATCGTACAGCTCTTTGGCACTGATATCGCTGCTCTGGGGTATTTTAAGGGATACGAACAAACGGAAATTTCTCGCAGGAATCCCCTGCAAATTGCCAATGCCGCGAGCCCCGTCTTTATACATCTTTACGATACTCTCGGTCACTTTAGAAACCAGTTCATTCTGCCGAATTTTATTCTTTTTGTATGAGTCCAGGATAAAATCAATATGGGGGTCCGCATACAACATGAATTGAAGGATACTTCCTTCGGGAACGCCTGTTGAAAACAACCCTGACAGGTTCGAAAACGTCTGTTCTCCGGCATACACCAAAGGTGTACACTCCCAGATAAAGCCTATGGTTTCGTCGGTGTTGACATAGAGTCTCTCATCCTCACCATAGGCCACGTAAGGGAGATAATTTGAAAACTGATCCCTCTGGGTCATTTTTTTTAAGGCTGATTTCATCAACCCGCCGTTATTCCCTAATAGGATATTTGATAGCACTCCCATCAGAAGTCCTCCGTATTAATTGGGCATATTTGCCAAAATTTCAAACGCTTCCGCGTAACTCTTTCCACGGTTTAACAGTTGGTCGATTTGCTTGTTCTCTTCAGGGCACCATGTATACATCCAATACGATATGGGATCGACCAGAAGCCGGATCACCCCCGAACCATTTGGTGTCTGCATGAAAATTTCAGTATATCGGGGTATGGGAGAAGAAACCGATTTCAAAACATCCACTAATAACGGCGAGTAGCTGATTAAGGTGTTTTCCTGGGCCTGATCATAGTCATCGGACCGCATCAGGAATTTGTAGGCGCTGTTCATATTAATAACCCACCCAGCGCGTCCGAATCTTTCCAGGTCCATTAAACTCTGGAAAATCGTAATAAATGACCCCCTGACTTTTCTCACTTTTTTGAACCCCACCTCAATCACCTCTTCCATCATCCGGAGTTCAGAGTCACCGGAGAAAAAGAACCCCCAGAGTTCATCAAGCACGATGATGGGTCTCCCGGACCGGTTGAAATGGTACACGCTGTTGGTGATATGGCTAATGAACTGTAATACGACCACCCGGAATAAATCTTTCTGGAATAAGAGTTCCTCCAGCTCAAAAACCACAAACTCATCTGTATCGATATCGATATTTGACCGGCCATTAAACCATTTTCCGTATACGCCTTGGGACATAAAATCTTTAAGATGTTGACTCATATGAAACGCTTCCTCTGCGAGTTTACCCGGATTGGCGTTCTCATCCTTATGGATTTTTTCAAAGTTCACCAGGTAATCGTAAACGTCATCCACCTGACCGTCTGTTCCTTTTTTCGAATATGTGTACCAGATGGCCCGATTCAAAAGCATCATCTGGACTTCAGAGGGATACTCTTTGGCGGATGAATAGATCATCTGGGTAAAAATCGCGGCAATCACCGGCTGATCACTATTGATATCCGCGATGTTTGAAAAAGGGTTCAGAATGATGCCTGAATCCTTTGAAAACGAAATGTGTTTACCGCCAAAGATATCGCAAAGTTTCCGGTAAGACCTGCCAATATGGATGATCCGGACGGTACAGCCTGCAGCATAATTATTGAAAAGAAGCCTGTTTACAAAGAACGATTTGCCGCAACCCGAATCACCCGCAACCATGCAATTATGGTTGATTGATGGTTCGCTAAAGTTAAATATATCCAGTGGGACCAGCTGCCCTTTCCTGCCGATGAATAAATCAACCGGTGCGGATTTCCGGCAAAAATCCGCCTGAATAGGCGCAAACTTAATGGCCGACTGGTCATTCAGAATAAAATCCCGCTCTATGAACTTTATGCTCTTCCGGGTATGATACAGGCCAAAGGGAAGTGCCGAAATGAACAGGATATTCAAGATCCCTCGATCTTCCTGTGTCTTAAACCCTCTGCCCTCCCACATGCGCTTAGCGCGGGCCATGTTCATACATGCGGATGTGGGGCTTTCAGAGATCAGCCACAACATGGGCATTACCCGGATAAACCGGGTGCCGCTCTCCATCTGATCTGTGGCCCACATATATTCTTCCTGCTTCCGTCTTAAAGAAGGTGCGGCAGCGCCATTCTGAAGCAACATCAAATTACGCTTGAAATACAGTTTGGAAGAAAGGTCTTCAAAGATATAGTTCACCGTATAAACAAACGAACATTTATGTTGATTGCAGTCATCCATAAACCCCTTGATACCCCCTGTTAGAATGTTTGAGGTTAAGGAATCGATCTCAACCGGCAGTTTCTTGGGCGTCAGGCAACGAAAGTGACGGCCACTGATTTTAATTTCCTTAAAGGAGGTCTCTATCTTTGTGTCAGGTAAAATGACCTGTCTGTTAATGGGGCGGGTCTCATCGAAGCCGGACCATTTTTCAGGATGCGTGTTGAAAAGCTGCACCAACAACCGGGTAAGCGCTTCCGGATAAACCGGCACAGGGTTTAAATCCACATTTTTAAGTATTTCATGCACGATATCCCGGGTACTTTGAAACGCTCTGGCATCGATGTCCCTGTTATGAGGAATTTTTAAGGACACAAACAAGCGAAAATTCCTCGCAGGAACCCCCTGCAGGCTGTCAATACCTTCGGGTCCCCTCTTGAACATTTCTACGGTATTCCGGGTCACTTTGGAAATGAGTTCGTTTTGTCTCACCTTGTTCTTCCGATATGCGTCCAGGAAAAAATCAATATTTGGATCTGCGTATAACATAAATTGCAGAACACTTCCTTCTGGCACCTCTATTGAAAACAACCCTGAAAGGTTCGAAAACGTCTGATCTCCGGCGTATACCAAAGGTGTACACTCCCAGATAAACCCTATGGTGTCGTCACTATTGACGTAATACCCCTCTTCCCTATTATAAGTCATAAAGGGAAGATAATTCGAAAACTGCCCTTGAGTCTTCTTCCGAAACGCGGAATTGATAAATCCACCGATATTTTCAGAAAACACCCCCATCAGAAGGCCTCCATATTGGTTTCATAGGTAAACCGGGGTTTGTCCGTGATAAAATACACATGTCGATATCCGAAAAACGTTTCTTCATCATCGTCCGTATAGTTGATAATTAGAACTCGGGAGACTTTGGGAGGAATCAGAACAGGCGTTTCAGGCTCATCGATGATGGCGGCAATCTCCGTGAAAAGCTTATCCTTGTAAGTATATGTTTTATCTTCAACAGGAGGCCGATCCTTGGATTTCTTGGTTTGCTTCTCGCAATCCTTGCAATCCCCTTGCCTCTCAAGTACCAGCTCGTTGTCTTCAAAACTCTCCTGGTACGCTTCGTCCATGTTGGCGCATTTGCCCTTATACACATCCGGACACATAAACTCCGAATGATACGGGTTGAACACCTTGCCGCAACCGGTTACAAAAAGGGTGAGCATAAACAGTAAAATTAGTCTTTGATTCATATTTCGTCCTCGCTACCATCTCTATGGTTATCGATGATCTTAAGGGTCGTGCCGCTGCTTACCACCAGATGGACACTTTTGGTGGGACCGACCTCGATGACCGGCATGGTCTGTTGCGCCAGCTGAAGGTAAAACGCCCGCAGCTCCTTGGCCGTATCTGCAATGCCTCTCCCAACGCCCAGTTTCACGATGCTTTCCGTATCATCTTTTAAGGTTGTGTCGGTAATACCGGTGGTTGCGGAGAATTGGGAGGTAAAGGCGCTTTCTTCAATCCCCTCAGCCATACCGCCTAAAAGACCGGCTAACCCCACCCTCGCAAGATGCATCCCCATTTTCGCAACCGGTCGTCCTTTCAAATCCACCTGCCCGTCTGCATCCACCACAAATCCTTTAATATCCTGGTCAATAATCGATTCCCCACCTTTAGTGACGCAGGAAAGCGTGAGTAAACGGGTTTTAACTCTTTCCGTTGCCAGATCGCCGGTGCCTTCCGCCACAACAAAGCATCCTTTCAAATCAGCCCTTACGCTGTTCGGCAAAATCGCAAGATTATTGATTTTGAACAACATGGGCGTTGGTTGATTTTTCCCCACCGTGGTAGCCGGGGCAGCGACTCCCGTAAGGAGTGTCGCCCGCATAAAAGACGGGGGCAGATACACGTCGTTTTGATTTTTTTTTTCCGTCTCCGTCCCTGTCATCGAGGCATTCCTTACGACATCAATCCCACCCAGGATTACCGCCTCCGTTGCTTCCGGAGGCGGTGGGGGCGGCGGACCGTCATATGAAAGACTCTTTCCGCCGCCTACCGGGGGAGGAGGGGGAATGTTGGTGTCTAAGTCTTTTGACTCTTTTACAGGTAGCGGCACTTCGAGCATTTGAGGCGAAGGCGTATCCTTTTTTCCCTTGATCTGGGCTATATCGGATTTCAAGGGGTCCAGCTGATTGGAAAATCCTTTTTTAAATTTATCAAATTCATTCCGCATATCCTGAAGTTCCTGCTTCATTACTTCCCGCTGTTTCTGAAGCTGCATTTCAGTTTCAATGGCAAAGCCCTTTTCAAACTGATCCCCTTCAAGAGCGATGTCTTTTTTGGGTATCTTCTTGGGAACTTCAACCGGAGGATTCTTATCGTCAGAGAACTGATACCCGATGCAGGAAACAATAACGATCCCCAGTACAATCAGCCCTAAAACGCACTTTTGTTTTTGTTTTGAGTCAAGCTCATGCCAGAATTTGGGTGGTTTCATAGGTTATCCTTTGGTTCTCTCGACAATAAAGAGTCGGGTCTTTTTCGATTGATCGTTTAAAACAAAATTTTCAAGGGTGATCCCCAAAGGGCGTCTTGTTAGCTCCGGTATCATGAATTGTTTTTCCGTGAGCCTGATCTCCGGGTTCGTGGAACTTTTCTTTAGGGCCAGAACGAATTCTTTTAAAACAAGCCCCTCCCCTTCTGCGATCACGTCTTTTGCATGGTAGATATCAATATCCTTAAACACAGGGACAACCTCGCCTATCCTCTTTTCCGTAAAACTGTCCGGGACCGTGTCGGTCATAACCGTCTTGATCATTTTAAGGATCCTCTTTTCCAAAGGAAGTCCCTTAAAATAAGCAAGATTTCGTTTGATCTGGTCTTTCTCGCCCTTCAGGTTGATAATCTGGGACTCGATCGGTTTGGGTGTGGCAATAATGGTATACACGGTATCCGGTTCAATGACCGCATAGATACTCACCGGTGTGACCTGATGCAAAACCTCTTTGGTGACCGGGTTCTGTTTCTTCAAAAACGTGATAAACGCATTTCTGCCCTCGATTTTTATCTGAACGCCCGAGTCTTTTTCAATGATGATATCCTTAATCTTCTTCTGTGCAGGTGCGATAATCCGGTTGATATAAAGGTTACTGATATCCACATTGGTGACGCTCTCCGGCATGGCAAATACCGTGGTATCCGTAACGATCTCCTGATTGCTGATTTTGGGAAGCGACATGGAAGAAATGGCGTTTCTCTTGTCGTTAAGCTTGATGATCTCCACCCAGTTAAAGTTTTTGTCATCCACAAATGTCCGGTATGCTTTTTCTGCCTGGTCCCTTGTATCCAGATCGCCATAAACTACCAGATACCGGTTGTCTTTTTCGATGACGCGCGAACCTGCGGCAAATATCGGATTCATTTCGCCGATATAAGAGTTTGCTTCCTTCATCGTTTTTGCCCGATGAAACAGGATCGCGTATTCACCGGCATAAGATATTCCGGGAACAAGATGCGCGCATACAAAAAAACATGCGCTAATGATCGTTACTCTCGTCTGTATTCTCATCGATGATTTCCTGCTCTTGAATATTAGTTAAAAAAAACCGACCGTTCGTGATTTCATATCTCAGGTAATAATTCCGTTCGCTCTCTTCTATTTTGGCAAAATGTGAAAACTGCTTTCTTCGTCCCCGTATGGTGATATACTTCTTTTCCTGATCGATAATGATATTGCTCGGATAAAACACACTTGTGATCCGGAGCTTTTCCACATTATCAACGATTTTAAACAGGTTGGACTGTAGCTCCTGGTACAATTCAGGGCTTACCAGAGATAAAAGATCGTTAAAATTGAACTGAACCGTTTTGGGTGTGTAATTCAGCAACAGCTCCAAAATATATCGCGTATACATTTTGAGATAATCGTCGTTTACGGCATTGCCACTGATTTCGATCCGGTGGTCCACCTTGGGCGGCAGGATGATCGTGCGCTGGTATTTGAGCGCACGATTCGCTGAAACCATACTCCAGACCACACCTATGGTTAAAATAACGACTACAAATTTTAACAGCCTGTTTTCCGCAAAAAGGTTTGATGACTGTTTGGTATACAGCTTGATGTTCATTCCTGAAACTCCTTCTCGTAAGGTCCGGGGTATGGTTTCATATCCTTGATGCCGATGTAATAACTTAAATGTTTGATAAACCCCTTGGGATACTTGAGTTTGGCTTTTCGGTATACCAGGGGGACGACAACCAATGATATCCAGGCAATCCATCCGCCAAAAATCATCGCCCATCCCAGAATACCGGAAATAATCCCCACTTCGTCCGCCTCAAATATATAGATCTGAAGCGGAGAAGAGAGATATTGGGGAACCTTGTCAGCCATCAGATCAGGGCGCCAAAGGTGTTGATAATCGCATCGGCTTTTACAAGGCCACCGGTAGCAGCAAGAGTACCCAGCATAGCCGGAAACTGTTGTTTCCATGCGAGAAGGCCTGCGGATACAACACCCACTACCCCCACACCGAAACCGATCGCGCCTTTACTCATATTGTTGACAACGATGTCATAAACGTCGTACCCGAAACTACCGGCGGCAGGTGCCGTCATGGCAAAAACAGACTGGGGGATGGCCATGGCAAGAGAAAGGACCATCATGGCGAAGCAGATTTTTAGATAATCTTTTGTGGTGTATTTTTGTTTCATTTTTGGAATCTCTCCTTTGATTGATTGATAATAACGTACTGTTTCTTTTTCAGTGATCGATTTAAAGGTTTTATGACGTTATCGCATTTTGAAACGCTTGCGAATGTTGTGAATTCTGTGGTCTTGCCCTGTATTTCTAACGTGGCTTCTGACGAATTTAAATTCCTGTATGGCCCTTGATCTATTTCCTTATGCGTTGTCGAGCATCCGGAAAATAAGGTTAACACGAATAACAGGATGGTTATGGTTCTTAACATTTTTCACCAATTTTAGTTTTGAAGGTTATTTGAGAGAAAAATCTTCAAGAAAGGATTTTTATATTTATTCTGACTCTCGCCTTTTTCTCTCGTCTTTCGCCTTGAACAATAAATCGCGCAGATGATTTAACGCTTCCCTGAACTGTAAGGGATTAATACGGGCCTTTCCAATTCGATAATCGCGGTCTAACACATCAATGTCAGCCCCTTTTATCCAGAATTCAGCGATCTGAACCTTTCTAAAGCTTTGGTTGAAAGAAATTCGGTCCAAATCGCAACCGCAACATAAAAAATACGCCCCTTTAAAAATGTCTGTGGTGGCTATCTTGCCTTGGGGCGGCAAATTTGATCACCCCCCTTCGATTATGAAAAATAGTTGATATTTTGGAGAGATTAGGTTAGATATGTTTTGAGGATTACTAACCTAATTCTCGGCTCGAGCCATTAACCTTATTCTTTAGCGAGATGGAGGTTGATGGCTTTTTTATTATTTTGCGAGTTATCGATACCTATAAACTTAACTATAAATTACTAAACATAAACTTATCGTTTTTGTCAATAATTTTGTCTAATTTTTTGGTCAATTTTTATAACAATAAACACAATTATTTAAATAGTAAATAATTTGAGCACATTAAGAATATTATTCACAGGAAGGCTCAATATAAAATGGCCATTATATGGGTCATTTTATTTTGATTTTTAATAAATCGCGTATCTGTTTCTTTTTCTCGGGGGGTAATTTGTCGACTCTGTTAATCAATGTTGATCTTTTAAAATCAGTATAGGGGACCACTCCTCTTAATGATTTTACCTTATTTTCCCTTATTATTTTTTTTATAAACAATACAAAAAGATTGTCTTCTATTTCCCGATATGACTCTTTATTCAAATCAATATTTAGCGTTACTTCATTAAGGCTGCTATTTTTTTCATCATTGAGGCTATTACGAATATATTTAGGGATAATAGATTCATCCAATAAATTATTTTCACAATTTTCCAACATTGATAAAATACAATTCTTAAGCTCTCTAATATTGCCTAGCCTCCAATCATACTTATGGAAGATCTGCAATGCTTCAGAGGTAATTCGATATCTTTTATCACTATGTGTGATGTCTTCAATGATTGATTCTATAATTTGAGATAATTCATCATTTCGTTCCCTAAGTGGTGGTACATAAATTGAAAAAATCGAGATTCGCTGCAGTAAATCATTATTGAATAAATTATCTTCCACATACTTTTTTAAATTTTTATTTGTCACTGTTACAATTTTAGTTTTAATAACTTTGGTTCCGTTTGAATCCAATTTTGCAGTGTCTATATATCTTAATAATAATGCCTGTGCTTCTATGTTCATAGAATCAATTTCATCAATCAACAACCAGCCACCTTGAGAAGCAATTAAAGAATCACGCAATTTACCCAACATACTTTCTGATTCTACTAATGCACAATTAAATCTGATAAATTTAACCTTCTTAACGTTTTTTTTAAAGACATCAATAATTTGTTCTTTCCCGGTGCCAGGTTCACCATATACATGGAAGATATCAATTATATCTGATTTTATTATTTTTTTTATTTTAGCTTCTATTTCTTTAAAATGTTTGTTGTTCTTTAATTCTTTCACAGTGATATCTTGCTTATAAGCATAATAACATTGCAGCAAACTTAAGCTGAAATTTTGAACAGGTGTGTTTTTTGCTATAAAATAATTTACCCCAAGGCTTATATATTCTTTAATAATGTTTTCATCGCTAAGTTGAGAATACATAATAATAACAGCTTCGGGGAATTGTTGTTTTGAATAATTAGCTAAAGTATGACCTATTTCTCTATCACCTTTGAATAATATATCTAACATAATGATGTTTGGAGCTTGGTTAATGTCATGCATAAACGCTTTTGCATCAGAGTATTGCTTAACTTTAAAACAATAAGTTTTATCTTTGAAATCGACATGTTTTTGCTCTAATAAAACCTTAATGGCGTCTAAGTAAAACTCCACATCATCGACATATGATATGTTTATTATTTCAGGCATTTATTATTTACCCTATATGTATTGTTCCCAGTTGACCAAAATCAATTTGTGCGGAGTCTACCATATCAGCATATAAAGTAACTATGAATTCTACGCCATCACAAGTATTTTTACACTCAACCTTACCATTATGTGCATCAATTATTTTCTTAACTGAAGCCAATCCCAGCCCCACCCCCTTCTCTTTTGACCGGGTTTTAAAATAGTCATACATAGTGATAAGAAAATCGGTTTCGATATGCGGCCCATTGTTTCCAACTATAATTTTATAAAATTCATCTTTATTTTTCGTAAAAATCCAAATTTTCCCATTAGACACTCCACCAATTTCAATTATAGCTTCGATAGCATTTTTTATAATATTAAAAAAAGCGTCTGTGATATATTTTTTATCACCTATTAAATTTTTATTTGCCTCGAATTTACAAATCACATTTATATTATACTTTTTTAGGTCACAACTTAAATGATCTAAAATATTTTGAATTATAGTTGGGAAAGAAATCGGCTTAATGTTAAGTCTTAGTTGTCGAGCTAAAGTAGATATATCCTCAATTGATCTGTTTACAGAGGACAGTGTGGATTCGATACTATTTTTAGCATTTTTGAAAATTGCAGGATTTGTTAACCAAATATCACGATCCATATCTAACATCATTTTTAATGCATTTAATGGCGTTTTTATATCATGGGTTATAATTGCTGTCATTTTTCCAATTTCAGCTAATTCAAAATTTTTATTTACTAATGTTACCAAATCATTTGTTTTTTCGGTTAACTCATTATAATTTTCAGTTACATAATCAATTTCATACAATTTGGTCTGGCTCACTTTAGCAACAGGGCCTTTTATATGAGACTCGCTTTTTAAAAATCTATAATTTTTTAGAATTCTATTGGAAATTAATAATGATACTATGTTTGTTAAAGAAAAAATAGAAAAAATGAACAATACTATATTTGAAAAATCAAAGGTTGTTCTGATATTGAAATAATTAAACATATACATCAAGAATACAAATAAATTAAGTGTGACCATAATTAGCAATGGGGCAAATGATCGTATTGATAGCAAAGGTGCCATTGAATGATTACACAACAAGTATTTATTATTTTTTTGATAGCATACATAAATAATAAAAAAAATTGAAATAGCTACTTGCCAAATATGATAATAATTTTTCGGAGGCATTTTTATAGCGTATTGATATCTGATTGCGATATCAGAGATACATAAGAGTGAAAGACCCAGTAGTAAAAAATATGAATAGATGTCGTTCTCCCTCAGACTTCTAAAAAAAACCGTAATAAGTAATATGAATTCGAAAAAAGCGAAGGTTGATGTAAAGAGCAAAAAATAAAATACTTTATTATGATAATTGCTTTCGATATATACACAGTCAAAATATATGGCAGAAAATGATAAAATGACAATTATTGAAAACTCTCTAAAACTAATTTTAGTTTTGATAAATACATATATAATAAGAATAATTACAAAAAGCATATATAATACAGAGCTAACTGTTCCTGGAATTTGAGGTAATGGGGATGGGAGTATTGTATTAAATATGATGGAAATATATATCAATTCAGCGGTTAATAAAATAAGAAACGCAACCGCAACAAATTTATCTGATGACGACCTTTCTTGAAAAAATAAATATATTACTATACAAATCTCACAAAAAATAACCTGCATAGCGGCTAAAGTTATTTTGGTAGATTCCACCCAAAAACCTTCAGGGCAGACCATTTTCTCAAAAAAAATTGGTAAAAACACAAACGCAATAGAAAATAATAATTTTTTCATATCTATTAAATTTATGGAAATTTAGTTTTACAGTTCATTCAAAATAGTCTAAAAAAGACGCTTTATTCAATTATAATAAATAATATTTAATTTTATGAAACCAACATATTTCATCTTATTTTTTTTGGCCAACTTTTTTTATATAGTCCCAGAACTTTTTTCTTATCAGAATGTTCTTGAAAACATATCTATTTATAGTGAGTTCAGTTGCTTATCAAAAACTCAAACGTCATATTATACACCTCTTGATAATCCTATTTGGGCAATAGATTTTCGATCAGGTGCAAATCATAGGGAAGATCAAATTATTAGAACTGCAGGGGAAATCGATTTATGTATTGGCAAACCAGGAGAAAAATTTTTTGGGCTTCTACAATTTTATTTTGATGCCAATGATCCAGATTTTAATGTAAATGAGCAAGAGGAAGCTTATTTTGATACAGGAAATATATTTATAAATTACCGTCCTTTTGAATTTTATGGGGGGCGACCTTTTGGAATAACCGTAGGTATCCAACCTATTAAAGCAACTGCAAATGCAGCTTATTCATATATTTTTTCAGGTGACTTTGAAGAAGACTTTATTTTGTACACATGTAACTTCCTAAACTATGCACCTGCCGTGACTTTTGATTTGCATTTTTCAAAAACAAATGGAATTGGTTTTTCATATTCCCAAAAAGCACCAGATATTTCGAATATAGCGTTTGCTATCAATACCCAACATGCAAATTCTAAAATATTTTGGGTTGAAATGGAAAAATGGAATTTCAATTTTAATTTGGCCTACCAAATTGTTGATGGTGAACAATATGCAACAAAGATTAATCGAACAAATAATGGAAATATATATTACAGCTATCAAAATGATCATAGACATAGGTTATTCAATAGTTTAATCAGGTATACCATTGAATTCAAAAAAAATACTATAATACCTTGGTTTGGTTATCAAAAGCTTTTTGGCGATGAGGCTCAATTACCATATCTCGAAGAAATTGGATATGGTGATAGATATATATCTGCTTACACATTAAATTATGGATTTAGTTACCAAAAAAATAAATTCTTATTTGTAATGGATTTTTCAGAATTACATACGCCTAAATTAGGCGGAATAGATGCTCTACCCTACGGTTATGTTAATGAGCTAATCAAACCAATATATTCATTATTTCCTACATCAAACAATTATACCTGGTCTAATACTCCTATTGAAGGACTAAGTCATAGTGTTTATTACGCAGCTGGTTTAGGTTCTGTTGCACACATAGAATTTTTATACGAAATTTCAAAGCATATTAAAATTGGTGCTTTCATGTATTTTCTGAACAATAAAAATGATAATACAATAGGAAATGAAAATAGTGTTAAACAACAACTAACAACTAGAATAACGTCCAAATTAATGAAGGAAGCAAATATTGACAATGCAGAAGCTACAGAAATAACAAATAAAATAATGAATGTACTCGATAATGTAGAAATTCATATGGATGGTCAAACCGCAACAATATTCAACCAAATAATGTATGCATGTAAGGTCCCCTACTGGGAAGATACTCATTCAATTGGAATGTTTGTTCGTTACTCATTTTAAATAGGATCAAAAATGTTAGTTAAACATATAAAAAAATTTAATACTTCTTTTAAGATGAACTATAGACTATTTAAAGTATTCCTTGCTATTGGATATCAATCTTTAAAATACAGGCTCAGAAACCGTCATCGCATCGCCAAGCCAATATCCATGGATCCAAAAGACTTTAAAAATGAATTCACCTATCGTGCACGACATCTCCTTACACATTACGTTCAACAGTTCAATAATGCTGCCTGTTCTGTGGCGACCATAGCCACGATTCTGAATACGGCCACTGAAGAAAATTCTCATTCTAAAAGTAAAATCTCTCAACAAGACATCTTAAATACCGTCCATGTACTCAATTGGAAAGAAAGAGTTATGAAAAGGCGGGGACTTCAACTTAAAGAACTGGCCGTAGTTGTCGAACATGCTTTAAACGCCTATAAAATTAAGTTTAAAAAATTCGAAGTCAAGTATATCGATGATCACTTTGACATAGAGACTGAGAAAAAAAACCTTTTAAGCAAGCTGATAAGTTTACAGTCTACAGAAAATCAATATATGATCATCCATTTCAATCAGGGCCTTTTTTTAAGAGGCCTTCATCTGCCCCACATATCACCTATAGGGGCCTTTAATACCATTACAAAGGAAATACTCGTACTTGATGTAGATAAATATGGCCCTGGGCCGTACTGGATTCCTTTCGATCTTTTTTTTAAAGGTATATCGGACAATTTTGGTGGGCGAATGAGCATTTTTGGCTACTCAGGAGGAGGCTATATTTGCTTTACACTGACAACCCCAAATGAATCGACGAATCAGTAGGTATTCAGGTTCATTTTTTTGCCTTTACCATATCGTTTTTAGCTCTAAATTTTTTCCGGGATGCGTCTTTCAACATATCAAAGGCAACTTTTTCAGGGTAAAATAAATATAACAACAACAACGAGTTAGTTGTTGTTTTATTTTTTAAAACGTTTAATAGTTTAAAGAGTGTTTATTATAAGTAAAATTAATGTGTTATGCTTCTAAAAGCAACTTAATCAGGGCTAAAAGCAACTTAATCAGGGCTAAATTTAGTTTAAAGCAACCTAATCAGGGTTGAAAAGCAACCTTTTCAGGGCTGAATTTTAATCAAAGCAACCTTTTCAGGGTGAATTGTTTAAGGCAACTATTGACAAAAAAGTTGCTTTTAATTATATATCTACAATTAACTAAAAATTATATTAACTATGTCATTCACTTGTTTCAACATCTTATTGTAATGAGATATTATTTAAAAGAGGCTTTTAATAGTGAAAGATCTTGATAAGAATGCATTAATTGTTAAGTCAAATCAATTAATAAATGCTTCATATAAGCTAACAACTCAGGAACAGAGAGTCATATTGTTTTTAGCGTCTCTTATTAAACGAGATGATGAGGAATTTAAACTTTACAAAATAAAAATAAAAGATTTTGCAGAGTTAGCTCAAATTAATGGGAAAGATATCTATAAAGAACTACAATTGATCACTGCCAAATTAAAAAGTAAAGAGCTAACAATTATTAAAGAAAATGGTTTACCTCTACAAATAAGCTGGCTTGCCTCTGCTGATTATTTTAGAGGATATCTTGAGTTAGAGTTATCTGTGAAATTAAAACCCTATCTTTTACAGCTGAAAGAACATTTCACAAAATATCAGCTTAAAAATATCATTGGTTTAAAAAGTTCTTACGCTATTCGGATATATGAAATTTTAAAATCACATCAATACAAGGGTGAAGTGTACTTTGAGATAGACGAATTAAAAATGATCTTAGGAATTTTTAAAGAAAAATATCCAAAATACACTAATTTTAAAATTAAGGTGATTCAAGTTGCCCAAAAAGAATTGAACGAAAAAAGTGATATCATGTTTGATTTTGAACCTAAGAAACAAGGGAAAAAAGTAACAGGTATTTGGTTTTTTATTAAACATAAAGAAGATCCACAAGAAGGGAAAAAAATTACAAATATAGAGTTATATAGTGAATTGCAGAATTATTTTTGTTTAACCCCAGCACAAGCGAAAGAAATTTTAAAACAATATGAAAAAAATCCAGAGAAAATAAAGGCAAATTTGGAATATGTAACTAAAAGATATATGGCAAATAAAGTAGAAAATATAGGTCCTTATACATTAAAAGCAATCAAAGAAAACTATAAAATACAAAAAACATTTTTTGATGAAGAAGAAAAAAAACAGCTGGAAAAACAAGAATTTGAGAATGCCTTAAAATTATTTAAAAACAGTTTACCTAACCAATATCGTAAAGTCGTTCAAGAGGCTACCGAAAACTACAAATTAGATTTTGATGAAATAGATATAAAACGTAAAGAATCAGAAATTAAAGCCCGTGTTGAAAACGAACACAAAAATAATCCAATAGGTGTTAAAGCTTTTATAAAAATTGCTATTGATCAATATTGGGCTGAGCAGGCGCAAGTTAAAAAATTTGATATTTGGGAGATGGAACAGATAGAGGCCTTCAAACAATCATATAACAAAAATATGATCCCCTAACCATTTTAACCGCATTTAATTCTTTTATAAAAAAAATAATTTTTTAATGGTATAAGCAGGAATGGTGAAAATCTGCATATATCTTTTATAGGCATATTTGTTGGGGGGGTGTTGTTGTTATTTCCCGGATGGCCACCCAATTTCCCCCACTTGTGGCCACCAAAAAATCCCCCACTTCAAAAAACAGTTACGTGAGGGATGAAAAAGAAAAAATATAGCAATACAAGCGCTTAGAACGATGCTTAAGACAATATCTGTCAATTAGGGTGGGGGAAAAGAAGTGGCCACAGGTGGGGGATTTTAAAGTGGCCATCCGGGTTATTTTTTAAAAATTTTTCAAAAGGCAACTTTTTCAGGGTAAATTTTTCAATATCAAAAGGCAACTTTTTCAGGGTAAATTTTTCAATATTATGATTACAAAGTCATATAGATGATTAGTTTATGACTAAAATTCAAAATCTTCATGAAATATATCCTTCTTAATCCTAATTTTTGGTTTTTACTAAAGAACCATGTAAAAAAAATTATGCACTGGAGCATAGTTTAGTTGAATCCACGGGTTATTGTTGGGGAATATAAATCCTTTGCCCTCTGGCTGGAGCTCTGTCACGACCGACTTAAAAATGTTCTAAGCCATCCGGTTTGAATATGTAATTTTTCTTCTGTTGGATTTTCTTCTAAAAATTAAATTTTAAACACTATTCTTCATTTTTCTTCCCATCATTTT
>Ga0180007_10000938_pt1 | contig 43129 bp, 36 predicted proteins | sample MM_PC_MetaG_FD_121122 | JGI IMG/M metagenome (GOLD analysis project Ga0180007, IMG submission 121122) | Groundwater microbial communities from the Aspo Hard Rock Laboratory (HRL) deep subsurface site, Sweden - MM_PC_MetaG | ecosystem: Environmental > Aquatic > Deep subsurface > Groundwater... | reverse complement strand
CCGGTTTCCCCGGTGATAAGCACGTTGGATTCTGTTCGTGCAGCCTGGCCCACGATGTCGAAACAGCGTTTCAATTCCGGGCTGCTCCCGATGATGTGGGACACCTTGAGATGGCTGACCTTGCTTTCCTGTTTTTTTTCTTTTCTGTACATCAGTGCCCGGGTCAGGCTCAGGCGGGTGTCCTTGGCTGATGACGGTTTGACCAGATAATCCCAGACCCCTTTTTGAATTGATAACTCGGCCCCGTCCGGGTCGCCCTGGCCTGTGAGCATGATGACTTCCGGCTCGGAAGGGCAGTGCCTGATTTCATCAATATAATCAATGCCATTACCGTCAGGCAGAAACACGTCCAGGAACACCAGATCAATGGGAGTCTTCCGGAGAAGTAAAAGACCATCATTCATGCAAAAAGCGGTATGGCATTGATAGCCAAGCCTTACCACAAGGCTTCGCATGGTTTCACAAAACCGTTTGTCATCATCGATGACCAGAATGTGTGGACTCGTTAAATGGTTTTCATTCATCATGGGGATTCACTACGGGTAAATAAATATGAATGACTGTTTGGGTAAAGGCCTGGCTTGAAACCATAATGAGGCCCTCGTGGTTTTCAACAAGACTGTACACGATGGAAAGCCCAAGGCCCTTGTGTGCATCCTTGGCCTTGGTACTGAAAAACGGATCAAAAATAAAGGGCATAATATCTTTCGGGATACCGGAACCCGTATCCGAAATGCTCATTTTAAGACATGTTTCACTGTCTGTTTCCTGGCCGGGCATACGGTCATAGCTTATTTTTAATTCAATCCGGCCTCTCGAAGGAGCCAGGGACTGCACACAATTGTCGATCACATGATCGAAAATCTCATTTAACTGCTCCGGATCGGCCTTTGCAGTGTGCGATTCCACAGGAAGTTCACACTGGAAATCAGTGCCCTCAGGGATACGTTTTTGGATTCGGGCCACAGCCTCTTGGGCAAACGGAAGAATGTCGAAGGTTGTAACACCGGACTTGGCAGGTTTACAGAACGACATGATCTCTCGGATATACTGCCCGGCTTCCAGGCTGGTCTTAAGCACCCGGTCCAGATCTTCATAAGTCAATGAGTTTTCAGGTATATCACCCATTGCCAGTTCAATGGAATATGAAATGGTGGTCAGAATATTATTGAAATCATGGGTGATGGCCGAAGCCATGGTTTTCATGGCATCCATCGTCCTGTTTTTTCTGATCATGAGAGTTGTTGCCACGGATAAGAAATCCCCGGTTTTGTTGTGTTCTGATCATTTGCCGTTTCATGTAAAGACGCAGCAGATAAACGAATTGGGAAAATATTTTGAAACAGGAACAAAAATGGATGGAATGTGATGTTGACAGATGTCTGCTTTTTGGAATCAAATTAAAAATTCTTTAATTAAAATACATGGTTTTTAAATCTTTATCAATGGTAAAGTCAAAAATCACCATAAAAAAAGGCACCGGGAACGAGCATCCGGTGCCTTTATATCAGTTGTTTCAAAAGATGTATTAAAGCTTCAAGACATTTCTGGCGCTTGGGCCCCGGTTCGTGTCTTCGACTTCAAAGGATACCTTTTCACCTTCTTCAAGTGTTTTGAATCCGTCCATGGTGATTGATGAATGGTGGACAAACACATCAGCTCCATCTTCACGCTCAATAAACCCAAAACCTTTTTTGTTACTAAACCATTTTACTGTTCCGTTAGCCAAAACACAATCTCCTTATTTGATAAGTGACAACAAAAGCCTTTACAGAGCGAACCATGGAAAAACACAGTCCACTGCAGGGACAATTCTCATAAACTGATCGAACATGGGGGCTCTTTTATATATTTTTAAGTATACTAATCATGAAGATTTGCTTTTTACAACATTTTTAATTTTTTTGATTTTGTTTTTTTCCGTATAATTGATATGACAGCACGATATTTAAACAAATGAATTGCATGGCAATAATTAATATTTTTTTAGGAGGAACAGATGATTACCGTAGGTAAGGCCATACGTATGGAACGAATCATGAACAGAAATACGGGGAAAACGGTTATCGTACCCATGGATCATGGGGCCACAGTGGGACCCATCGAAGGCCTGATTGATATTTCGAAAGCCGTCAACGATGTTGCTGAAGGGGGTGCCAATGCCGTGATTGGGCACATTGGTCTTCCCCGTTACGGACATCGCCATCAAGGCAAAGACATTGGGCTGGTTCTTCATTTGTCGGCATCCACCATGCTTTCCACCCGGCCCAACCGGAAGGTCCTTGTCAATACTGTAGAAAATGCCTTACGCATGGGGGCGGATGGGGTGTCTGTTCATGTAAATATCGGGGATGACGACGAAGCGGATATGCTCAAGGACCTGGGACGGATTGCCGTGGAATGTAATTATTGGGGCATGCCCCTGATTGCCATGATGTACCCCAGGGGGCCTATGATCAAAGATGAACGGTCTGTTGAGGTTGTAAAGGTGGCGGCCAGGGTAGGTGCAGAGTTGGGAGCTGATTTTGTAAAGACCAATTATACCGGTGACCCGGAATCGTTTGCGGAAGTGGTCCAGGGTTGTCCTGCGCCTATTTTGATTGCAGGGGGCAGCAAACTGAGTCCACGGGAGATGTTTCAGACCATTGAAGGTGCCATGAAGGCAGGAGCCAAAGGCCTGTCCATCGGGCGGAATGTCTTTCAGCACAAAAAACCATCTTTGTTTGTAAAGGCAGCTTGTGCCATTGTTCATGATAATATGAGCGCAGAGGAGGCCCTTGATATGCTCAACCAGGGTTGATGAGTGCCCTTTAACGCATACTTTGGTTGCCTTCCAGAGTGTTTTGAATGTATAGTTGTTTATGCCTGATCAGATGACTATCGGAAATGGCACCTCCCAGGTTATTTTACATAGATGTCCTTGAAAGATAAAATAGTCTGATAATGATGAATTTGATTGATCGTTTTGTGTCATAAGCCATTTATATGGCGTTGTACCTGATAGGATCCATCCCAGTGGTTTTGGGTACATAGCAGATGGAAAATCCGAAAACCGCTGGAGCCCTGACCCCGGGGCATGGCTCCAGAGGGATTTTTTCATGGAGTGAGCTGTCCTTCACACGAGGGCGAACTGCGTTTATGCCATAGAGTGTGGAAGCAATCAGGAGATACTGAGCTCTTTTATATATTTGACTAGTAGTTTAAATGATTTTAATGCATTTGGGCCTTCTTTGAGCTTTCTGGCATTCCGGGTTAGTTGTTGAAGTTTCTGGCGGTCTGTTCCAGGGAATCTGGAAAGGAGTGTGTCATGGACAGAGTCGTCTCCGTCCACAAGTGCCTTGGCCCATTCTTTTTCTTGCGTGTCCTTGTTTTTTTTCAAAGAGATGCCTGCCTCAATATAAGAAAGGGCCTGGTGAATCGGCTGGGTGTCGATGGTTCGCATCAAGGCGCCTATATATTGAAGTTGCCTGCGTTTCGCCTGATTTGAGTTGATCGATCGGATGGTCCGGACCGCTTCTCTCAGTTCGGGAGGGATATCAATCGCCCCAAGCTGGTCATGGCTGAGACTGATCAGTCGTTCTCCAAGTTTCTGAAGATCATGGGCTTCTTTCTTTATCTTTGTCCTGCTTTTTTCGTCAAGATGATTGTCCATGCTGCCTTTCCGTTCGTGTTTTTTTTTAAGTATCAGAAAAAATAAAACTTGTAACTTACCATAACCCTATGTAATCTCCTTATATCAGAAAAAGATATCGCTAAAAACAGATTTGTGCAGGCGAAGGGGAATGCACGGTAAAAAATCTAGTCAATGGAAGATATCTTATAATACCAAGGATATTCAAACTAATGAAATGCAGATACGTATGTGTGATGGATGTCGGGCCCAGAACTGAACAGGAGGACTGCATACTCATCGAGCATCAAGTATATCAGGAAGATCGTTTGACCACCCGCGCACAGTATGAATCGGATTTTGTTATCATGGCTGTCTGTGATGGCATGGGCGGACATGATGCAGGGGAAGAGGCCAGTCGGTTTGTCTGTGAAAAATTAAACACCATCGTTGATCTTGTTGATTTTTCAGGTGAAAGCCTCCAAACGATCATGTCCTTGGTCCAGAACTCATCAACCCATTGCCTGCCCAAGGGAAGCGGAACCACGCTTGCCGGGCTCATGGCTAAAAATAATCGTGTGATCGTATTCAATGCAGGAGACAGCAGGGTTTATCGGATTTCAGAGGAAGGAATCCAATGCGTGTCCCAGGACCATTCCCTGGTTCAGGATCTTCTTACAAAAGGATTGATCAATGAAAATGATGCCTTTCATCACCCCTATAAAAATGTGGTGAATTTCGGCATTGGCCCAGCCTTTATCAAGGCAAAATTAAAATATGACCTCAACATTTTTGAGGAAGATATTTATTCTGACACCTTTTATCTGATATGTTCTGACGGTGTGAGCGATATCATGCGCAATCAGGAGATTCTTGACATACTGGGCTCCGAACCCCTGTCCAGGGCCGAAAACCTTATTGAGGCTTTGAAAAAAATAAGATTGAAAGATAACACCAGCTTTATTATTGCCAGAATATATCATTCCTGAAACAAAACACCACGGCCAGGGTAAGATGATATTTTGTTTTTTACTTTACCATCATGATATGCATTGGGAAACAGCGCGGAGAAGTGGATGAAAGATATTATTAAAAAGTGTCTTCCAACATATGACATTGTGGATAAAATCGGTGAAGGGATTCATGGGAGTGTCTACAAGGTCAAGGACCAGTTCAAGGAAAGGGCTGTTAAAATCGTACCCATCCGTGTGGAGCGGTCGCGGCTTTATAAAACGGAGACAGATCTTGATTCCAAAGTGTCCCAGGATTTTCATGCTGTGAGAGAATACTATGAAACCATCAAGGGAGATGGTGTTGTCGGTGTCCATGATTTCCATCTGGTGGACAAGCATGTGTCCAAAAAGGAGGCCGAAGCCTATCTGGTCATTTTAATGGAACTCTGTCCTGTTAATCTTCAGGACCATATCATCGATAATTTCCCCCTGTCTGCCGCAACGGGTATCCGTTACATGAAATCTCTTGCCGAGGTCCTTGAACGTCTGTCCAGAGGAATGAGGAATATCTTTTTGTTAACGGATTTCAAACCATCCAATCTTCTGATCAGTGATGATGACCGTCTGTTGATCGGGGATCTTGGAGGGTTGAAGCGTCTGAGCAGCGTGTCCACCATTACCAATGCTCAGTTTACGCCCAACTGGTCTGCCCCTGAAATGGTACTCAAGGGTGAAAGACCCACCCTATTATCAGCGATTTATTCCTATGGGTTGGTGTCCTATTATATCTGGGAAGGTCAGCTGCCCTATGAAAATGATGATTTTATTGAGCGCATCGGACAGATCAAGGAAAAGGGGATCCGTTATGATAACACATTTATTCCGGACACCATTCGTGAGCTTATTCTCTTATGTCTGAAATTTGATGCTGATAAGCGGCCGGGCAGTTTTGAGGAAATACTTGGTCATATCCGGAAAATAGAAAATCCCCTTACAGGTGAAAATGCCTTTGTTTCTAAACAGGCACCCAAAGCAGCCGGTGAAAAGGATAAAGAAGGTGATGAACATTTTTCAACCACCATGGATATGGGGACACGGAAAAACAGCAATATATCCGTCTCTAAATCTTATTCCAGGGTGTCTGTCAAGCAATGGCGGGAGCCTTCGACCCAGATGGATTTTGTCTGGGTTGACGGCGGTACATTCAAAATGGGCTGCATTGATGGTGATGAGTACAGTCTTTCCAATGAAAAACCGGCCCATGACGTTGAGGTCGATGGCTTTTGGCTCGGTCGCTATCCGGTGACGCAGCAGCAGTGGAAAATGGTGATGGGTAACAATCCCTCCCATTTCATCAAATCACCGGAGCATCCCGTCGAACAAGTTTCATGGGATGACACCCAGCGTTTTCTGATCCGTATGAACGCTTCGGCAAAAAAAGGGAGTCTGTTTCTTTTACCCAGTGAAAAACAATGGGAATACGCGGCCAGGAGCAGGGGCAACGTGGAATTGTACGCCGGAGGAAAAGACATCGGTGATGTGGCCTGGTACAAGGAAAACAGCAATCACTCTACCCAGGCCGTGGGTTTGAAACAACCCAATAGTCTGGGCCTTTTCGATATGTGTGGCAATGTCATGGAATGGTGTGAGGATATTTTTGACGACGAAGCCTACAAAAAAGGCAAGCCCGACATGCCGGGCAGGTTGTCCCATGGTATGGACCGGGTGGCCAGGGGTGGCGGTTACAATCTTGATGCAAAACGATGCAGGACAACGGCACGCCGCCGTATGGCCCAGGGATTGAAATATGTCAATCTGGGTCTTAGGATTGTGATGTCTGAGGAGTGAGTGGACTTGGTGGATATATAAATTGGGGGTAATGTTTAAGTAAGTTACTGATTTATTATATAAAAAATTATTAATTCTTCTGCAAATCTTAGGGGTGACACCCTTAAATATTTCAGGCAGGTTAACCTGTTGAAATTCTTCTATTGACTTAATATTTCAGCTGAAATACATCTTAAATATTCCAGGTGTACAATTGCGAATGGATATCTTCAAAACGTGCCCAGAAAGATATGGGTCACACGTTGGGCATGGATCGTGCGAGGGGGAATCGGGCTTATATATCTCAGGTGCCAGAAAACGGACTGCGCGAAGGGTATGAAAAATGGGTGATGGGGGCCTCGGTGTTGAAGAGCCTATCGGGGTAAAAGGGTGGGCGAAGTATAAACAATGCAATGTTCCGAGATTGCAGTATCTGGTCCGCGGATTACTGCTTCTGTGTTTTCTATTGTATATTTACCTGATGCCGGAATCACCCCTGATCATGAAAAACCTGGTATGGGCTTTCCTGGCAGGCTATACCCTCATTCAACTGTTTAACCGCTGGAAAATGGGCCACCACGGCTTGATCTGGCGCTATATAAGACCGAGTATCCTTGCAGATCTGACCCTGTCTTACTTTGTATGGATCTATGACCCCTGCCGACCCGCCCCCTTGATGCTTTTTACGGTTATTATTGTTGTTGGTAATGCGATTCAATATGGAATTCGGGCCTTTAAACTGCTTAGCTGGAGTATCGGGCTTATCGCCCCCTTTGTTTTTCTTTTCCGGGTCTATTTTTTGGGTTTTAACACGCCTGAATTATTTCTTTTGATCATGTGTCTCGCGGTCCTTATCTATGTATATAAATTTATTTTTCGTATTGAAAAATTCCGAGATGAAACAAAGAAGAGAACACTTGCCCTTGAGATCAGTAATACCAAATACAGGAATATTTTTCAAAATACTGGGGCAGGACTCTTGGTGATTGAACAAGACATGATTGTCTCCGAGTCCAACCCCAAGCTGGAAAAGATGACCGGTTACAGACGTGAGGAAATTGAAGGGAAATTTAAGTGGATGGATTTTGTGGAAAAAGAGGATCTGTCGCTGCTTAAGCAGTCTTACCTTGAAAGGCTTGCCAAGGGTGAGAGCCCTCCCACGGAATATGAATTTAAACTTGTGAGAAAAGATGGTGAAATCATTCATGTTTTTTCTGAGGTGAATTCCGATGAAACAACCGGAAAGACCTTTGCATCAGTGATTGATATCACACCCAGAAAACAGGCTGAATTCGCTCTTCAGAAAGCCCATGATGAGTTGGAGAAGCGGGTGGAGGAGCGGACGTCTGAACTCAAGGAAATCAACGACAAGTTGAAAAAAGCAAAAGAGTCGGCCGATGCTTCGGGGAAAGCGAAAAGCGAGTTTCTGGCCAATATGAGCCATGAAATAAGAACCCCCATGAATGCAATTATCGGGATGTGCGATCTTGTGATGCATACGGATATGAACCGCAAACAGAAAGAGTATCTCAGCATTGTCCGTTCTTCTTCACGGTCATTGCTTGAACTGATCAACGATATTTTGGATTTTTCAAAGATTGATGCAGGCAAACTGGGTTTTGAAAATGTCCCATTTTATCTCCGCTCTGTGATCGAAGAAGTGTCCGATATGTTTCTTGAAAGGAGCATGACCAAAGATATTGAACTGGTGGTGGACATTGATGCTGATGCACCGCGTAAGCTTATTGCCGATCCATTAAGGCTGCGGCAGGTTCTGGCCAATCTTACATCCAATGCCTTTAAATTCACGAAAAAGGGAGAAATCTGCATTTCCGTGAAAATCCAGTCACGGGTGACTGACCGGGCCAGACTTGTTTTTTCTGTGAGGGATACGGGTATCGGCATCGACTCAAGGATTTCCGATAAGCTTTTTGATGCCTTTGCCCAGGCTGACGGCTCCACCACTCGGAAATATGGCGGTACAGGTCTTGGGCTGGCCATATGCAAAAAAATCGTTACGATGATGGGTGGTACAATATGGGTTGAAAGTGAATTGGGCAAGGGCAGTTGCTTTTACTTTACCATTGAAACGGGAATTGTCAACGGCGACATCGAACTACCCCAGGTGGTGCCGCCCAACCTCAAGAATACGAAAGTCCTTATTGTGGATGACAATCCCTCAACATTGTTAATCGTTAAGCGATTTGTGGAGTCATTCGGGTTCAGAACCGATCTGGCGAATTCGTCGGAGTCTGCTTTGCAGATGTATGCGTTGTCCCAGAGCCAGGAACCTTACAGTCTGATTATCATGGACGTCAAACTCCCGGGTATGGATGGTATTGATGTTATCAATCGGATCAAGAACGACGAAACCCGGAAAGCCCCGCCCATTATCTGTATGGGTGGCTATGGCCGTGAAGGTGATGTGCAACGTGCCAGAGCTGCGGGGGTGGACAGCTTTCTAATGAAGCCAGTCAAGCAATCCATACTTTTTGACACCATTATGGAAATTTTTGGTTTCAGGGTCATGAAAAACCGCGATGATGCCCAGGGCTTGAGATCGTGGGATGAGTTTAACGATGTGAGGGTGCTTCTGGTGGAAGACAATCCCATCAACCAGATGGTGGCCACGGAAATATTGATCTCCGCAGGCATCACGGTGGATAAAGCCAGCAATGGTCTTGAAGCCATCGAAGCCATTCGGGGTACACACTTCGATGCGGTGCTGATGGATGTTCAGATGCCTGAAATGGACGGCCTTGAAGCCTCACGGTATATCAGGAATCAGTTGAAAATGACCGATGTGCCTATCATCGCCATGACAGCCCATGCCATGTATGGTGACAGGGAACGGTGCATTGCTGCAGGCATGGATGATTACGTACCCAAGCCCATTGACCGCAAGGAGCTTTTTTCAGCACTGAGAAATAACATCTCACGTCTTGATGAGGAGCTTGATTTTTTACATACCACCCACTCAAGTGATGGGGAGCATCAGACCTGCTCTGATAAATTCAGCCTTCCGGGACTGGATGTGGGGGAGGGTCTCCAGAGACTCGGAGGAAATTGGCACCGCTATTTTGAAATCAGTCGGGAATTCATAAGGTCATTTAAAAACTTTTTTATTGAGTTTACAGACGTCATTGAACAAGGTAATTATACAGATGCACGATTGCTGGCACATGCCCTGAAAGGTGCGTCGGGGAATATCTCAGCCTTTGAATTAAAGTCCGTTGCCGGCATTCTTGAACAAGCCTGTGTCAAAAAGAATATAGAACGGGTTGTCATGTTGATTCCTGTGGTTGAGGAAGCATTTTTACGTGTATCCGATTCAATCGCCATGTTGGGACGCAAGGTGGAAACCAAGGTCCATGTGGTGGATCCATGCGGAACGCTGGATCCTGAAAAGCTTTTTGCCCTGTTCAAGGACTTGGGCGAAGGCCTTAAAGAATCGGATCCTGTCAAATCGGAAACCTGTTTCAATGAAATTAAACAGGGGTTCTCATTTGGTTCGGTTAACCCTGAATTCGAAGATCTTGGGCGTATCCTGGAAAGGCAGGTTGTCGAGTACAATTTTGAAGAGGCATGTCTTACTCTGAAAACAATTGACAGGAAACTGAAGAAACAACTGGGGTTTTAGTTATATGCGCGATTTGAGCACGTGCAGGGTTCTGCTTGTGGATGATACGAAAACAAATATCGACATTCTGGTTCAGACTCTGAAAGATGATTTTAAACTGGGTGTTGCCTTGAATGGCAAAAAAGCCATTGAATATGCCAACAAAAACCATGTGGATCTTATCCTTCTGGATGTGCTGATGCCGGAGATGGATGGATATGATGTGTGCAGGCAATTGAAAGCGAATAAGGAAACACATGATATCCCCATCATTTTTATCACGGCCATGGATGCTCCGGAACATAAGACCAGGGGTTTTGAAATGGGGGCCGTGGATTATATCACCAAACCCTTTGATATTTCGGAAGTCAAAGCCAGAGTCAGAACCCATTTGACCCTTATTACCTCCCAGGCCGAGTTGAAAGAGCAGAATTTTGTTCTGGAGGGAAAAGTCAAAGAGCGGACCAGGGAACTGGAAGAAACCCAGATTGAAATTATCAATAGGCTGGGTCTGGCTTCGGAATACAGGGATGAGGGTACGGGCCAGCATGTCCAGCGGATGAGTGAATACTGCCGTCTGCTTGGTGAGGCTGTCGGTATGGAGAAAGAGGAATGCGAACTTATTGCCCTGGCAAGTACCATGCATGACGCCGGTAAAATCGGGATTGCTGATAAAATTCTTCTCAAACCCGGAGCCTTGGACACCGAGGAATGGGAGGAAATGAAGAGACATTCCATCATTGGGGGCGAACTTTTGTCGGGGAGCAATTCAAAGTTAATGCAAATTGCTGAAATTATAGCAAAAACACATCATGAGAGATGGGACGGCAGCGGTTATTTCGAAGGACTCCGGGGGGATGAAATTCCCCTTGCGGGCAGAATTGTTTGCATCTGTGACGTGTTTGATGCGCTGGTGTCAGAACGACCTTACAAAAAAGCCTGGACGGTGAACGAGGCCATTCGTGAAATAGAAAACTGGAGTGGAAGCCATTTTGATCCCTTTCTTGCCAAGAAATTCATTAGTCTGAAGCCCCAACTTCAGGCGATTATCGATAAGTTGAGCTGATGAAACGTTTCCTTTTCTATGATCTGGAAACAACCGGTTTAAACAAAGCTTTTGACCAGATCCTTCAATTTGCAGCAATCAGTACCGATGCAGAGCTCAGGGAAATAGAACGCTATTCCATCCGAGTAAAACTACGGCCGGATGTTGTCCCATCACCACGGGCTTCAATCACACACAGGATTGGTATTGCCGATACCCGTGACGGACTTACCGAGTTTGAAGCGGCCCAGCATATTCATGCCCTTTTGAACACGCCGGGGACCCTTAGTCTGGGTTACAATACCCTGGGCTTTGATGACGAGTTTTTGCGATTTTGCTTTTACCGGAACCTGTTACCCCCCTATACCCATCAATATGCAAACCAATGTGGCCGCATGGATCTCCTGCCCATGGCAGTCCTTTACTACCTTTACATGCCTGGCGTTATCACTTGGCCAGAGGTGGACGGGAAGCCCACACTGAAACTTGAACATATTTCCAGCCAAAACAATCTTGCCACAGGTAGGTCCCATGATGCCATGGTGGATGTGGAAGCCACGGTTGAGCTTGCCAGGCGGTTTATCTCGGAAAAGGGCATGTGGGATTATGTGATGGGTTATTTTAATAAGGCCAGTGACCAGGAGAGGATTTTTAAACTTCCCTCTGCCTTTGACTCTTCTGCCGGAATGCATCTTAAGGGGATCATGACCGGTAGCAAATTCGGAGCGGCTCAGCTTTATCAGGCCCCGGTACTTTATCTTGGGGATTCCATACCATACAAGAACCAGAGCCTCTGGCTGAAACTGGATGATGACGAACTGCGTCAAACCAGGGCGGATGACTCCTTTGACAATGTCAGGGTTTTTCGGAAGCGTATGGGTGAACCCCAGATCATTCTTCCCCCCCTGGATCGTTTCATGGGGCGGCTCAGTGACGAACGTAAAGCACGGGTTGAGGAAAATCTGGCCTGGCTCCAGGGTGAAAAAAAGCTGTTTTATGCCATGATTTCCAGGTTCAGGGAATTCAGGTATCCTGATGTGGATGATGTGGATGTGGATGCGGCCCTGTACCTGTCCGGATTTCTCAGTCGTGAACAACAGACCCTTTGCCGCCTGTTTCATCAGCACATCCGATCAGAAGGTGCGCAATTTATTTCGAAATTCGGTGAATGTCCCTTAGGCACACAGGCCACGCGGGTTCTTTTCAGGAATTTTCCGGATGCCCCGCTCAGTGGTCTTGACGATGGCTACCGGAAGTACATGGCCAGGGTTAGCCCGGAGGATGAGGCACTGGCCATGAAGGATTTTCGAAATGAAAAACGTCTCACGCCACGAAGCGCATTAAAGGAGATTGAAAAAATCAGGGCAGAGGATTCCGTGGATGAGGAACAGAAGCAGATACTTAACGAACTTGAGATTTATCTGAAAAACACATTTTTATGTGAAATATAAAGAAGATGAACTCGTAAAAAGTCGACAGATGGCTGACGCCATCTATAAAGGGCATTGCATGGAACCTGTGGACCGGAATACACTGATTGAAAGCTTGGCATATGCCTTAAAAAAAATACTTCTTCACAGTCTGGAAGGGCTGGATCGCAAGGCCATGGAATCGAGTATCGACTGCTTTATGGACCAAGAGGTTGTCTGTCTGAGTGATGAAGACATTCTGGAAAAATTCTATACCCCCGAGGATTCTATCCGGCGTTTTATGGATTTTTTGGAAAACTCGGGGGCTCTTGAGGATACCTTGCACAAGACCCTTCATTAATTGATGGCGTCAGCCATCTGTTGACTTTTTACGAGTTCGTCATTAATTTAGAGGGTTTATTAGCAGGCTTTATCCGCAAACCTCAGATCAACGAAATCATCCAGATTGATGACTTTGCCGATATCCATCTCGTGAAACATATATTGCTGGATTTTATCCAAATCTTTTTTTTCAGGATAGAGATGGTTCATGGTGATTCCGCCCTCCTGATTGAGGACATTGGTAAGAACGTTGGTGTTCAAACCCAGGCTCTTATCAGGATCAAGGAAGTTTACGGCGATATTTGCTGCTTTATCCTTATGCTTTTCAACATATTTCCCCGCCTTTACAAGCAGGTTTGTTAATTCGAAGACTGCATCGGGGTAACCCTGAACCACCTCGTCACGAAGGGCAACAACGCAGCAGGGATGATCTTTCCACAGGGTGGCGGAAATAAACTCCATTTCCCCGATTCCGGCTGAAATGGTTTTGGTGCAGATGGGCTCGGCAACGATAAAACCTCCCACATCTTCATTTTCTTTCATAATGGCGGGCATTTTGATGGGCGGAACCACTTCGAAACGGACATCAATGGCTTTTTTCCCGGGGACACCCGGTTTCAACCCAAGGCCCGTGAGAAATTTATGGGCAAGCATATTGTGTATGGACATTTTATGGGGGATATTGACCACTTTGTATTTGTAAAAATCCTTTATGGAATCGGATGGTTCTGTCGCGTAGTTCTTGTTGCGAATAAAACCGCTTCCGTTTTTATGGGCCAGAAGAACCAGTTTGATGGGGACATTAAAGGCAAAGAGATCCATGGCTATGGGGGCCAGGACAAAAGCCCCGTCCACACGAGCTGTTTCAAGTTTTTCTTGAATAGGATTCCAGCCGTTGATGCATTCTGTTTCAAGGATGAAGGTATCGGGTTTGACCTGGCCGGTTTCGATCTGATGTTTAAGAACACCCAGGATCAAATGGTCGGTAATCTGGATGTGGGCCAGTTTGATCTTAACCTTGCCACCCACCATTTCAGGAACACGTATTTCAGACGTTTTATCCAGGGTGCCAAGGAATACCGCTTCAATTTTCTTTTTGAGTTCTTCGGTATCAAAGGGTTTCGAGATATGGCCATTGCCTCCATTTTCCTTGACGACCATCTGCTGGGTTTTATCGCCCTGGGCCGTGGCCATGATAAAGGGCATCGTCTTGTATATGGCATGACCCCGAACCCATTGGAGCAGCGCAAGCCCGTCCATATTCGGCATATTCCAGTCACTGATAATCAGATCAATTTTTCCACCCTCTTCAAGTTTCTTGACGGCGTCTTTTCCGTCAATCGCCATGAGTATATTCCTGAAACCTCCTTTGTTCAGATACTGCTTGAACATCAGGCGCATGGTTCCGGAATCATCAACAACTAAAATGGTCATATTCATGTCAAGGGGCATTGCGACTCTCCTTATATTGAGTTAACAGCTGGAACGTCTATTTCTGATATCGTAAGGGCTTATTTTGCTCCCGCAGCTTTTGCGAATCGTGGGTCAACAAATACATTCATATCAATGGCGGTTGTCATGATGTTCATATCATGGATCATGTAATTCTGGATGACGATCAGGTCATTGATTTTTGGGAAAAGTTCACTGGTCGTGATTCTGTCCGAAGGATCAGAGAGGACCGAGGAGATAATGTCCACGCCCTGTCCCAGGAATTCGGCTCCCACCACGGCGGCTTTCCCTGGATTTTTATCCACGAAAAAGCCGGATTGGACAAAACTGTTGGTTATCTCCTGAATGGCCTGGGGGTAACGCTCAATGATCTCGTCTCTGGCCACAAAAACACAGCAGGGGTGACCGGGCCAGAGGTCCTTTGACAGACAGACCTGCTCGCCATACCCTTGTTTAATGGCCAGGGTGCCAATGGGTTCTGCAACAATAAAACCTCCGATTTCACCGTCTTCATCATACTGGATAGCCTCGGGCATCATGGAGGGTGCCATGACTTCCAGAAAAACATCGGCATGGGGGTCTTTGGTGGTTCCTGGCTTGAGCCCCATTTCAGCCAGCAGTTTATGGAAGAGCATGTGGTGGACACTGAGTTGGTAAGGGATCAGAACAATCTTGCCTTTGAAATCCTGCATGCGTTTAATGCCTGCAGCCTTGTTTTTGACCAGAATACTTCCTGATCTGTGGGTGAACAATATCAGTTTGATGGGAACACCGGATTTGAACAGGTCCATGGCAGTGGGTGCCAGGATAAAGGCTCCTTCAAGGCTTCCGTCACTCAGGGCATCTGCCACCTGGTTCCAGCCATGCATGAGAACCGGTTCAAGGGTGCAGTGTTTCAGTGTTTCAACACCTGTTTTAATCTTATCTGCTGAAATTCCGAGAATCAGGTGGTCGGTGATTTTTAAGTGGCCTATCCTGATGACAGGGTTGTCAGGCATTGATCGTCTCCTTTTGGACGGGTCGCCAGTGAAGGGGATTCATATATCGTATGATGCGGAGGCATATTCAAGGATAAACATCGGGCGAATCCCTCATTTACTCCATTAAAGGCCCTTAAAAACGGCTTCGCAGCGATTTCGCGGCCATTTGAATAACATGATACGACAGGGTGTTTGGTTTAACGAATGGAATTGACAAGTCCATTACCAATCATGTTGTGGAATCCCTCATAATTAAATGAATTTAAGGATTTTTTTCTAAATTAGAATATCGGTATATTTAATACTGAACTTAAGGGGGCGTGCCAATTATATGGATTAAAGCCCTTTGAAAATTATGACAAATTCTAACAGATTTTTTTTTCTTTGGCAATACCATGAAGCATAAAAGGAAAAATGCCAAATAAACAATCAAGACACAGATGATGTGTTTGATGGGGATAGAATTGACAAGAAATGGATTATTGAACTATAATTAAAAAGATAGCATCACCCAGAAGCACCATGCAACCTTATGTACCTCCAGAATAATACCGGCCCATGGCTTTTTCCAGTCCTGGCCATGTCCACCATCATCAGGGGAGTCTGACACCATGAAAATTGCCGATTCGGACAGTATCAAAGCAGGTGAGAAGGAATTGATTTCTTCTATTATGGAAAAATTGAATCCTGAAACACTTTCACGTGTGGCCACCAAAAACATGTCACCGGACCAGATGGAATTTGTTCAAGGGGACATGATGATCTGGGACAACCGGATTGTCTACAAAATGAATTTTAAGGCGACTCTGGATATCTCGGTGATGTTCGACAGGAACGGGGAACTTGTATTTACGGACAGGTCCGAAGACATCAATGCTTCGGGATTGTCAGATTCCAGTGACGATATGGATGAAGAATGGGAACATGAGCAAGATCATGTGGATACGGACACCATGGATGCCACTGCGTTTGAGGAGGTGATTCTTTCCGACGATGCCCCGACACAGTCACCGGACGACGAGATGTCCGACGTGTTTAGTAGAACACGTGAATTCTGGAATAAAAAGACAGAAGAGGCCCTTGGATCCGCGAATGAAATCACCTTGCCTCCGGGAGAGCCTGACCTGTAAGAAGATTCCCAAAAGGGGATGAGCACGATTGACACGGGGTAAAAAACGTTTTACATAATAACCAGTCTAAATGAAAAATCACATGCCAACAATTTGATACCATGTTTGGTCACACCAGGAGGTTCTTTTTCCTTGAAAGATCCAGAGCAGTAATTTTTTCGTCCAGAAAACGTCCTTAATTTTAGATCGGTAATGTATGAAAAAGGAGAGCGCATGGGAATGATTGAAAAAGATTCAAAATTCTATCCGGATAAGACCTTTGTTGAAACATCGCAGATAAATAGCCTGGAAATGTATCGCACCATGTACGAAAGGTCGGTCAATGAACCGGAATCTTTCTGGAAAGAGGTGGCTGAAGAACTTGTCTGGTTCAAGAAGCCCCACACCATTCTTAAATATAATTTTGACAATCGCAACGGGCGTATCTTCCATGAGTGGTTTCGTGGCGGATATACAAATATGAGTTACAATTGTCTGGATCGTCATATGGGAACGGAAAATGAAAATAAACGGGCGTTGGTCTGGCAGGGAGAGCCCGATGAGGATACCCGGGAGTTCACATATCGCGAACTGCTGACTGAAGTCTGTCGTTTTTCCAATGTCCTCAAAAAAAAGGGTTTGAAAAAAGGAGACAGGGTCACCTTGTACATGCCCATGGTCTGGCAGCTGCCAGTGGCCATGCTTGCCTGTGCACGTCTGGGCTTGCCCCACAGTATTGTATTCGGAGGATTTTCTTCAGAGGCTCTGATGCATCGTATCCAGGAAAGCGAGTCCAAACTTCTGATCACGGTGGATGAATCCATCCGGGGCGGGAAAACCTTTGATCTGAAATCCAATGCAGATCAGGCTCTTTTGAAATGCCCCAGCGTGGAACATGTGATTGTGGTCAAGCGCACGGGCCACGTCTCATCCTGGAAAGAGGGCCGGGATGTCTGGTTGGATGAGGAAATAAACAGCCCGGATATCGGCGATTTTTGCGAATGCGAGCACATGGAAGCCGAAGATACCCTTTTTATTCTTTATACCAGTGGGAGCACGGGAAAACCCAAAGGCCAGGTGCATACAACCGGGGGATATATGACCTATGTGTACCTGACCCAGAAACTGGTGTTTGATCTCAGAAAAGAAAGTTTTTACTGGTGCATGGCCGATATTGGATGGATTACAGGGCACAGCTATATCGTCTATGGACCTCTGCTGAACGGCACCACCACCTTTATGTATGAGGGAACGCCCCTTTATCCAGCACCGGACAGAGCCTGGGAGCTGATCGAGAGATATAAAATCACTATTTGTTATACAGCACCCACAGCCATTCGGGCCCTTTCACGCCAGGGGGAATCGTGGCCTGCGAAACGGGACCTGTCCAGCCTGAAACTTTTGGGTACCGTGGGCGAACCCATCAACCCCGAAGCCTGGATGTGGTATTACGAAAATGTGGGAAGACGATCGTGCCCCATTGTGGATACCTGGTGGCAGACAGAAACCGGGGGCATCATGATTTCTCCTCTGCCAGGAGCCGCACCAACCAAACCGGGTTCAGCCCAGTTCCCATTTTTTGGAATCGTACCCAGGGTCTGTGATCCGGGGGTTGAAGATTTTGAAAAACAGGGAGAAAAAATGAAGCCAGGTGAAACCGGCCATCTGTGTATTGAAAAACCCTGGCCCGGACTTTCGAGGACCATTTACGGAGATCATGCCCGATGGGAGCAGACCTATTTCTATCAGTATCCGGGTATGTATTTTACAGGTGACGGCTGTTATATGGATGCGGAAGGGTACCACTTCCTCCAGGGCCGTGTGGATGATGTCATCAATATCTCGGGCCACAGGATCAGTACGGCCGAGGTGGAAAGCGCACTGGTGCTCCACAAGGATGTGGCCGAGGCAGCGGCAGCTGCCAAGCCCGATGAGATCAAAGGGCAGAGTATCTACGTGTTTGTGACTCTGAAGCTGGGTGTGGAACCCACAGAAGCCTTGAAAAAAGAGTTGATTGACCATGTACGAAAGGAGATCGGTGCCATCGCCTCCCCGGATACCCTTCAGTTTGCCATATCACTTCCCAAGACCCGGAGCGGAAAGATTATGCGACGGATTTTAAGAAAAATTGCAGAGAATAAAACCGATGATCTGGGAGATGTCAGTACCCTTGAAGATGCCGACGTGATCCGTGATCTGATTCAGAACAGGAGCTGATGGCATAAAAAATAGACCTTATTACCATAAAACCGGTGCATGGGATGTGAACATGCGCCGGTTTTATTAATGAAATATTCCTTTCCGTAATATCCTTCCTGTAAAAATAATGTCATGCGCTGCTTTGTGCTATCTTTTTTTGCATAGAAATATTAAAATAATTTTTTTAATAAAAAGTTATATGACGGGGGTAATATGGGAATCAGAGTCCAGGAATCGTTTAATTTTTATTCACATCTTGCCGGAGTCCTGCTATCCATTGCGGGCCTGGTGTTTCTTTTCCGGGTGGCCAGTCCCTCTGTTCCGGCTTTGATCACAGCATTGATATACGGTCTTTCCATTGTATTTCTTTTTTCAGCCAGCTCCCTGTACCATGCCTTTAAAAAAGAAGAAAATGAGATTTCGTTCTGGAGAAAAATGGACCGTCTTGCCATATTCTTCATGATTGCAGGAACCTATACGCCTGTGTGTTATTTTTGCCTTGAAGGACCCTGGCGATGGACCATGATTGGTTTGCAATGGGGTCTGGTGGGTTTTGGCGTTCTATCCCAGCTTTTTTTCCCCAGGGCTCCCAGAAGTCTTTATGTTGCCATATATATTACCATGGGCTGGTTGGCTATTTTTCCCATGAAGCAGATTTTGTTCCATATGTCCAGAGCCCAGGTGACGCTTCTGTTTACCGGAGGTATAGCCTTTACTTTGGGCGGGCTGATTTATGCCATCAAACGTCCCAAGATGGTTCCGGGTATTTTTAGTTTCCATGAACTATTTCATATCACGGTTCTTCTGGGGGGCACCCTTCATTATGCAATGATTTACAGGGTTTACTTTGAATCACTTCTATGATCGAATCTGACCTTTCACTGTCCTGCAGAAATCGTCTGGATCGGGAACGGAATCTTTTTCAGGGCGACTATAAAAAACATTATCTGGCCGGTGAAACCAAAGGGCCTGAAATTGGGGAACCGTTCTTGCTCCATCACCCCGGGGCAAAAGGTGCGGTGCTTCTTATTCACGGGTTTATGGCTGCCCCCCATGAAGTCAGGGACTGGGCGGAAGATCTTTATTCCCAAGGGTATACGGTTTATGCGCCACGATTGTCAGGCCACGGGACCTCGGCCATAGACCTTGACTTCCAAAATTATGGCAACTGGCTTGATTCGGTGGATAGGGGATACGAGATTTTATCCTTGTGTTCCGACCGGATTGTTGTGGCCGGGTTTTCAACCGGAGCGGGGATTGCCTTGCTCCAGGCCATACGACACCCTGAAAGATACAAAGCCGTTGTCTCTGTCAGTGCTCCCATGAAGTTTAAAAGCCTTTCATCATATTTTTCCGAAATAATCGAATACTGGAATTGGTTTGCCCGGACCATTAAGCTGGATTCCTTTCAAAAACGGTTTGCACAAAATCATCCGGATAATCCTGATATTAATTACCACCGCTGCCCTATTCATGGCTTTAATCAGGTAAAAGCTCTAATGCGCAAGGTGCAGCAAGGGCTTCCCGGGCTTTGTATTCCTGCGCTTGTTATCCAGGGAAATCGTGACCCCAAGGTGAGCCCTATGGCCGGTGAGAGAATTTTTGATCGCATCCGAATCCCTGAAAAAAAATATGTGGCGATTGATTACCATCTTCATGGAATCGTCCGGGGGCCCATCAGCGCGTCTGTCTTTTCGGCCGTGAATAATTTTCTGTCACAGTATGTTCCGCTGGGATGATATACATTCCCTCTGTTAATGATTACACTTTATCCCCGTCGCAAATTATAATATGTTAGTTGCTGCTGTCTAAAAATGGGACCGTCAGTCATATGTGGCTAAGGTCCTTCACACGGATAAGAGGAAACAGATTATGGGCTTAGCCGCAGATATCGTGATCATCGTTGTGGCCGCGTTGATGGGAGCACTCCTGGCCCAGAAATTCAAACAACCCCTGATACTGGGCTATATTCTTGCCGGGGTTGTTGTGGGCCCTTATACCGGCGGAATAACCGTTGGTGATACCCATGAGATAGAACTTCTTGCTGAAATCGGGGTGGCTCTTCTATTATTTGCCCTGGGGCTCGAATTTTCCCTTGATGAACTGAAACCTGTCCGTGCCATCGCTTTGATCGGAACGCCTGTTCAGATCCTTCTTACCATGGCTCTGGGATATGGGGCAGGGCGTTACATGGGATGGACCACCGCATCGTCAATGTGGTTTGGAGCACTGATTTCATTGTCCAGCACCATGGTGACTCTGAAAATTTTGATGAGCCGGGGTCTTATGGGGACCCTGTCCAGTCGGGTTATGATCGGGATGCTCATTGTTCAGGATCTTGCCGTTGTCCCCATGATGATCATCCTTCCCCAACTGAGCGACCCCAAAGGAGGCTTACCGCTTCTTGGACTCGCCGTGATCAAATCTGTCGGATTTTTGGTCGGTATGTTTTACCTGGGCAGAAAAATTCTGCCCCTTTTTCTGTCCTATGTGGCCCAGTGGAATTCCAGAGAGCTGTTTATCCTGACAGTCACAGCCCTGGGTTTAGGGGTTGGTTATGCGACCTACCTGTTTGGCTTGTCTTTTGCTTTCGGGGCATTTGTGGCGGGCATGGTTCTAAACGAATCCGATTACGGTCACCAAGCGTTAAGCGACATCGTCCCTTTAAGGGATATCTTCGGGCTTTTATTTTTCACCTCCGTGGGCATGCTTCTGGACCCTTCCTTTCTATATCAACACCTGATAACGATCATGATTCTGGTTTTTCTGATTTCAGGGGTAAAGGGCCTGATCTTTGCGACGTTGGCAAGACTTTTCCGCTACATCAATATCGTGCCTTTGGCTGTGGGTCTGGGGCTTTTTCAGGTAGGCGAGTTTTCTTTTGTTCTTGCAAGGACAGGGCTTGAATGCCAGGCCATTGATTCCTACCTCTATTCTCTGATTCTTTCCGTGTCGGTTTTAAGCATGATCATAAGCCCATTTGTTTCGTATCTGGCCGAGCCGTTATATCAGGTCCGAAAACACCTGTTCAAACAAGAAGGCCCACAGATGGAGAATATGCCTCCTAATGGACTTCATGAGCATGTCGTCATTGCCGGAGGCGGCCGGGTGGGCCAGCATATCGCATATATCTTGACCCAGCTGTCGGTTCCCTTTGTGGTTGTTGAGTTGAATTATCAGCGGATGAGTGAATGCAAACAGGCGGCTTATCCTTTAATATTCGGGGATATGAGCCAGCCCGGTGTGATGGGGGCCTCAAAATTGTTTTTGTCACGACTTCTTATCGTAACAACACCCTCGGAAATGATAACCCGCAGTATCGTTGAACAGGCCCATCGGATAAAGTCGGATCTTCGGATTGTGGTGAGGGCCGAAGGGATTGAACAAGCACGAAATCTTTATGCAAGAGGCGTTTATATGGCTGTGCTGCCTGAAATGGAGGCAGGCCTGGAAATATCAAGGCAGGCTCTTCTTCACCTTGGCGTGCCCGTTACAGTAATTCAACAGTACACTGATTCAGTTCGCCAGACCCTTTATACAAACAGGCCCCATGCCCATCCTGACAATAAACTCCTGGAAAAAATCCATCACTTCAGAACCATGCTGGAAATGTCCTGGGTCCGCCTTGGTGAAGGCAGCCAGCTGGTTCATCAGAGTATCCAGGATGCAGCCATCCGCTCAAAAACAGGAGCCACCGTTGTTGGCGTTCTCAGGGACGGGGATATGAAGACAAACCCCAAGGCTGACTTTGTTTTTGACCAGGATGATCTGATTGCAGTTGTTGGAAATTCCATGGAACGTGAAGCGTTTAAAACAATTGCCATGGGCATATAAGAATCTTAGTGCATGCTTTTTTATTCAAGAATTTTCACCCGGCCCACATCCCCATTTTCAAGCCTCACCTTTATTCCATGGAGATGAGTGGGTGACTTTGTGAGAATATCTTTCACGATGCCTTGGGTCATCATGCTCACGTATGATTAACGTGTTTTTTTAAATTCATTTGGTTTCGGTCTACTCCAATTAATAAAATAACTCAAGGTGCTTGAACATACTTGGATTACTTGTTGACTTCTTTTGACGTGACTGGCAAATAACGTTTGAAGATGTCAGCCCCCTTTTTTCCTTTTACAAACATAGGACGTCATAACCATGCATTCTGATCCATCCATGCACATACTTGTTTTTTCAATATTTTTTATTATTGTTATTGGTTTTATCATGAAGTCCTTGAAGCAGCCATCCGTGGTGGGTTATCTCTTGGCAGGTCTGGCTCTTGGGCCGTTTGGCCTGTCGATTTTGCCGGATACGGAGGCCGTGTCCAGGCTTGGGGGCCTGGGGGTTGTCTTACTGATGTTTTTTGTGGGTATTGAGATGTGTCTGCCTTGTCTTGTTGCAAAATGGCGTATCGTTATTTTTGGCACCTTGTTTCAAATCATCGCGAGTGTTGCCGTTGTGGGGTTCATTGGTATTTTCTTTAACTGGTCGTTTAACCGGATACTTTTTTTGGGGTTTGTTATCAGTCTGAGCAGTACGGCTGTGGTGATTAAATTATTGAAAGATTCCAATGAACTGGATACGGATGTGGGCCAAAGTGTTATCGGAGTTCTCCTTGCACAGGACCTTGCGGTGATTCCCATGATTCTCATATTGCAGCTGTTAGGCAAACCTGAACTGCATATAATGTCATTTGCCAAACAGGCATTCGGCTTCTCTCTTTTTCTTCTGAGTATCATCTGGGTCAGCAAAAAAAAGACGAAAATGGAAATATCCTTTGGGAGGCTTTTTTTCTCTGATCCGGAATTCCAGGTGTTTATCGCTCTTCTGTTGTGTTTCGGAAGTGCTGCCCTTTTCGGCCTGTTGGAGTTATCCACAGCTCTGGGAGCTTTTGCCGCAGGCATTGCCGTTGCGGCATTAAAAAATACAGAATGGGTTCACCATCATCTGTCCCCTTTTCGGGTCGTATTTATATCCCTTTTTTTTGTTTCAGTAGGGATGCAACTTGATATCACGTTTCTCCGGGAAAATTGGCTTGAAGTTCTGTCTCTGGTCGTTGGGGTTCTTTCAATAAATACGTTTATCAACGGATTGATATTCAAAATAATGGGTATGACCTGGCATCAAAGCCTGTATGCAGGGTCACTGCTCTCACAGATCGGTGAATTTAGTTTTGTTCTGGCTGCCATCGGCTACAACGCCGGATTTATTTCAGCTTACGGGTTTAACCTTGCCATGTCTACCATCGTTGTATCATTGATGATGACCGTTGTCTGGGTGAAACCCATGGCCAGATGGGCATTGAAACATCAAAAAAATGTTAACGTTAATTTTCCTTTAATAAAATAGTGTCATTCGTCATAAATAAGGATGTGACCGTGGATCTGACAGTCATCGTAAATCACCCTCTTTTCGGAAATGTTCTCCATACCCTTTTGATCACCGTCGTTATTTTTTTTCTGAGGCGGATGGTCGGCAACCGTATGATCCTTGATCGTGATATGGATCAGAGCGAAAAACGGAAATGGATGGTGGCTGTAAAAAATATCGCTTTCTTTATTTGGCTGTTTGCCATTGTGGTGATCTGGATTCAACAACTCCAATCCATCGGTGCAACGGTCGTTGTTTTTGCAGCGGCCATTGTTGTGGCGACCAAAGAATTTATTTTGAATATTGTCGGATATCTTTTCCGATCAAGCGCCAAGCCTTTTTCCATTGGAGATAGAATCGAGGTGAACGCTGTACGGGGTGATGTACTTGATCAGAATATCACCGGGGTCACCCTTCTGGAGGTGGGGTCCGGTGTGAAAACCCACCAGTATACCGGATCGTCTGTGTTCATTCCCAATGCCGTGTTTTTATCGGCCCTTGTTAAAAATGAAACCCTTATGGGCGGGGACTATGTGTTTCATATCATCACCCTCAACCTTAAAATGACTGATGACTGGCAGACTGCCGAAGCAGCGCTTTTGAATGCGGCTCAAGCCGTATGTCGGCCTTATTTTGACCAGGCCAATCGTCAGATGACCTATTTGTCAAAAAAACACGCGCTGGATCAACCGGGTGTTGAGCCGAGAATTAACATCCAGATACCGGAGCATGACAAGGTGACCCTCCAGTTGAGAATGCCTGTGCCCACCAAACGGAGAGGACGGATTGAGGCTGATGTGCTGAGGGCTTATCTTATGATTCAGGAAGAGAACAAAGCAAAATATGCTGACACAAAAAAAGTCTCACCTGAACGTGCTGAGGAAATACCGGAATAACGAAGAACACAGTGCGGCAGACAGTGTTGCAAGGTCCGTGTCAGTCCGTGGTCGTCTGTGCTCGTCCACGAAAGAAATAGCCTGGACAAACACGGACTGTCACAGACAAACACGGACATGTTCCGCAGACAGTGTTGCCAGGTCCGTGTCAGTCCGTGGTCGTCTGTGCTCGTCCACGAAAGAAAAAGTCTGGACAAACACGGACTGCCACAGACAAACACGGACATGTTTCGCAGACGGTGTTGCAAGGTTAAACTGCTTTTTTTCAATCCCAGGCGGAGGCACTGGAAGCCATTTCTCGGCACTAGTGATCCGTGATATTACCTGAAGAAAATTACATGGGCTATGGTTCTCATTGCTGAACATTTTGCGGGTGTTTGTGCTTTATGGAGAACCAAATCTCTTTATTTGCCATCCTGGTCATAATAGAGTAATATACTAAAATATGATACGAATCATCGTGTGTTAATGATCTTTTTCAACGTACCTGAAGGATTACTTGTAAGAGTTTAACTTCAGGCTTGACATGAATGGTTTAAATAGAAGCCGTGCAGCGAGGGTATTTGAAAGAAGAAAAAACATTTCAAAAATTCAGGGAAAATGAGCGTGAGCTGAGAAAGCAAATTATTCTGGACTCCACATTGAATCTGTTTGAAAAAAAAACCTTGGGCAAGACCTCCATGGCAGATATCGCCAAGGAAGTCGGGGTTTCAACCTCAACGCTGTACAGTTATTTTCCAAGCCAGGAAGAATTATTCCTTGAGGCATTCTTACGGGATCTTTCTCATATCGATACCATGATGGAAGAGGGGATGGCCAGTGATATTGAGAATGCAGACCAGCAGGCCATGGAAACCCTTGCAGAACGGATTTTAAACCATTTGCTGAACAGTGAGGCCACGTTCCAGATGATCAGTCTACTGATCACAGAATCAAGCATGCCCGAGCATATTCTTGAGAAATTCAATTATTTTAGAAATGAATTCCATGAGAGGATCATCAATGTGCTGAAAATTTCCGGAGTCAAAAACCCGGATGTCACAACATCACGGGCGTTTTTTGCCTCAGTTCTTGGCGCTATCATGATTTTCAGAAATCATCCGGATTTGGACAAGAATAATCCGGGTGAAACCGTCAAGGAACTCGTCGGATATATTGTCAAGGTGTTCAAGGTGGGCATACCTGTTCTTGAAACCATGAAAAAAACCGTTTAGGGAAAAACCTGGACATTCATGCCCCTCTATTTATTGCGAATAACGCACGGCATGTGGTTTTTCCTTCACAGGCGTGTATGCCCCCGGAATCAGCTGCCCTGCCCCATCTTTATCCTGGATAGTCATACCATTCAACCCCAGCATGTTTTTGACTTTAATTATGATGCAGGTCATGTCATTGGCAGAGCTCTCATGTGTTCCCGGCATGTTGGAGCGTGTTATAACCGGGAGAGAGGATGGGGCGTTGAATAACGTGTTTCCCCATTCCAGGCATAGAGGGACATGGTCCGAAAGTCTCAGGATCAGGCAGCCAATCAGATCCAGTGTCTGACGAATATATTTGATTTTGTCTTTGTCGTTTGTGAGGTCGGCCATATCCTTTAGGAAATAAGGTTGCAGGTACTGGTCCAGGCGGCCCAAGGAAAAATCCCAATGGGTATTTCCCATGCTCATGCCAACCCATGTCAGGTTCAAGACATGGACGGCCTCATCAAGGGTTTTTGCCGGATTCATGGGAACAGTCTGGCAGATCTCCGCAAGTCTGAGCAGCTCCGCTTGTCGTTCAAAAACATCTTCTCCTTTGACCATACGGATAGCACTCCGGGCCAGATTATCCGCATAGGCATTAAACCCCTCAAGATAAATGAACCTTGCCTTTAGTTTTGCCCGTCCTCTTCCATCTAAGCCAGGGTCTTTTAAGGTTTTGTTTATCTCATCCATGATTTTGTAGGTGCCTTTGTCAAGGATGGATTGGATATCAGGGATGGCCTGGGATATTCCCGAAGGAGTCTTGGTGTTAAATGGCTTCCAATGATTCTGGATTTGATCATTATTTGGGGTTTTGGCCCATGTTCTTGGATGACAGGACCTCCAGAAAGGGAATATGTCATGATGCAGCTTATGAATGGTTTCTTTTGAAATGGTAAGGGGAATGAACGGGCTTTTTCCCATATGGCCCAGTTCACCCCACACCAGAATGTCCATGGTCTCCGGGTAGACAATGGTCCCGATTATTTCATTGAGAGAGCTTGTTCCAGCAATGAGATCGTTTTTCCGAATCAGGGCTTTTTTGTAGGCCATAATATGGTAAAAGGCATTGGCTTTCTTTAGCTCAATGTCCCATGGTCTGTCTTGTGCATCGTTCGTGAACCTGTTTTCCCGGAGCCAGTCTGTGAGCAATTTTGCACGTTCGCAGCAGATGACGGGTCTCATGCATTGGTACTGGTCTTTGAATGTTTTCAGCCGTTGAAAATCATCAATGTTGAACATGGATAAGAAAGGATCGGAAAGATGGATAATCTCGGGACCTTTTCCCGGACCGTTTATCCTGAATATCATCCTTTCAGGTGGTGGGGTAAACAAAGGGGTTTTCAAGCCCCTCTTATTCTTTTGAGATGGCAGGTCAATGACATAAGCTTTTTTATCACATTTCAGACGGTTTTTTTTACACAGGATTGAACAAAGATAGATAAACAGCTGGAAGCAGATAACATTCCCCTCCAGAATGATCCGGTTCGTTGAAATCATATTCGCGATGTTATTGGGTTTCATCCGAAACATTGAAAAAAGAGTTGGGTCATCCTTGAAATACAGTATGGTATCAGTGTTTTCAGGGATGAATCCTATCACTGTCACTTTTCCGTTCATGCAACAAAGGGCCCGGCAAAACCCGCTGGTTTTTGTTATAAAACCGATGGTGAAATCGAGCCAACCGTCCTTGCTTTTAAGGTATGCGTTCAGAGAAGACCTCTTTGAAAACATGATGGCCATGAGTGTGAGGAATCCATGGGCCATGAACCGGCTTGCAGTATTCTTCCTCTTATCATTAAGGCTATCATTCCCAGGATTCATGGCCTTCTTATCAAGAGGGGTCATGTTATAATCACCTTGATCCTGGACGTATATATATCAATACAATAACTGAACACAAATACCTCACGAAGACGTTTTTTCATCTGTTTCAATGAAATGTTTGATAAGATCATCAATCAGTCTGCCCATGAATTGATCGGTGTTGTCTGACAATCCCTGGAGAACCCGGCTTGTATATAAACTTAAAATACCATGGAGTGTGCTCCATATGACGATGGTAATATACCGGGCTTCGTCTATGGACGTGACCTGGGCTGGGGAATTATTCTCCATAATGGTTTGAATTGGGATATCTGCCACATCAATGGCTGTTTGTCTTTGAAGAGCGGCTGACGGTTCCATGGACGTGTTCTGGTAATCCGAATATTTTGGAGTGTTCCGGCAAAACATGATTTCGTAATAATCAGGATTCTCAATGCCGAAATGAATATAGGCCCACATATAGGACCGCATTTTAATTTCAGTGCTGTGGGGTAAGGTTGAAATGGCCTTAAGTTTTTCGGCAAGAATCCGGAATCCCTGGATCTGAATGGCCAGGTACAATTCATCTTTGCTGGTATAATAATTGTATATATTGGCTGCTGTCATCCCCAGCTGGTTGGCCAGTTTGCGCATGGACAGAGCATCAAACCCGTCGTTGAACATGAGCTTCAATGCTTTATCAAGAATGTTCTGTTTGACAGTATCTACTTGACCTGCAGACCGTCCGGCTTTGGGCATGTCTTTCTCCTATGATAATATAAATTGGAATGGCGTTAATTTAACACTGTTCAATTTATTTTGTCAAAGAAAAAGGAGCATTCACCCGTTGATTCGCGATACGAGACAACCCGGTCCTATGCCTTCAATAAAACCGATTTGCGCACTGGAATTCTCTTTTCCAAGGGTTTCTATCTGAAACCTTGCAACACCTTGTCCCTGATCGCTGAAAAGCATCAGCCACTCATCTTTTACAAGGCCATGTTTTTCTCCAAGGCCGAAAAAAATTTCAAGACCATTGGCTTTTTTGCTGACCCGGTATATTTCCGCTTTGCCATCAGCTACCAGGTGGGCATCCATGAGGCCTGAAACGTAAAAAACACATGCAGAGCAAAGAATCACCCCAGGGAAAAAAAACACGAACAACCACCAGGGAGAGATGCCCAGGATTCGTTTGACCCAGGAGATTTCATTCTGCCTGAGACTTAAGGCATCCGGGTAGGTATTCACATGATAGGTGGACAGCTTGTCCACCGCAGCAAGATTTTTGGCCTTGATATTGGACAGGTCCGAATAGATAATTTTAAGGATGTGGCTGCCTTTGCCCATACCGGGTTTTGCCGTGATGGTGGCCCGCCACATGTCTTCCCCCAGCCAGAAACCCCTGAACGCATCCGGATCAAAGGTCAGGTCAAGGTCCTTGGTGCTTGAAACCACAGAAAGATCGCTAAGACCCTGGGTCATGCCGTAAAACCGTCCGATGATTTCCGTGGATGAACCCTGAACAAGATCAATCCGGGTTTCCGGTTTTTGATACGAGGCATATAGTCCGTCAAAGATCCCTGCAATGGATAAGATGACGGCGATCAGACATACCTTGTTCAGGATGTTTCTCCATGTCGTCAGTTTGTCCATGTCCGTCATATGTTTATTCATCATGTGACCTTTGTTTTATTCGGAAAAAAGCAGCGCCTCTTCGGAGAGGCACTGCTGTGATTCCAGCGTTTTGTTTTTATTTCTTGAATATATCCGTTTGGGTGATATTCATCATCCGAAGGGCCTTTCCCTTTTCCTTGTAATAGATTCTGATTTCATCACCAGCCGCCCACGTTTCATCGGGCAGTGCGAAATATTCATCCGGAAGGGTGAAGGTCACCAGCCTCTTCTGGCGCTTTGAATAGATCTGTATGGTTTTTGCCCGTCGATCCACAACCGGGAACGCCACGTCCGCGACCAGGGCATTGTCACTGTCTATATAATCCTTTTTATCAATGGGTGTGTAGATGATATCTTTGATCAGGTTTGCTCCTTGATCGAATATTCGGATGGTGTTCATGTCCGTATCCAGTCCCATTCGTTGACCTGCAGAAGGTGCCGGGCCCATTTCATGGGAGTCTTCGGGTATGGTGTATACAGCCGGGGGGATGATGCTGTAATCGGGCATGCCCTTGATAATACTCTTATCTTCCAGGAAGGTCACCTGTCCCTTGTCCTTGTCGTAAGCGATAACCCGGCCCTGGATCACCTGTCCCATGTCCTTGCAGCCCATGGTCATGATCATGGCAGCGCCGATAAAGAATCCGATATATTTTTTCATAAATGATCTCCTCTTAAATCTTACATGACTGATTTTTTCTTGGCTGCCACTTCCGCCCGGGCACCCTGAACCATTTTAATGAATATGTACGCAGACATGCAGAACACCAGTCCCAGAATTAATGTTGTTGAGGTGTTGTTGAATATGTTTTTGTACACCGGGAAATTTTTTGCCAAAAGCTTCAGGACGATGGACACGGCACATCCGATAACAGCCAGGCCAAAAGCGATGCGGATGCCGTAGCCTTTGATGTATTTGGTTGCAACCGTACCCACCTGTGCGCCCACGGCAGCTCCTACGAGCATGATGATGGCGGCCAACAGTTCGGTTCTGCCTTTCATGGTGTATGTGAACGCGCCATATAACCCGGAGATCATGACTTCAAAAAGGTCGGTTCCCACAGCCACATGGGTGGGGCAACCGATGAAGTAGATCAGGGCCGGCATACGGATCAGACCGCCACCGATGCCAAGGATACCTGCAATCCATCCCGTAAGAAAGCTGATGAAAATCGGAAGCCAGGCCGTACAGGTTATTCCTGCGGTTTTGAAGTGAACCATGGGGGCGATTTTGATTTTATGCAGGGTCTTGTGCCACTCAATGCCTGTGGCAAGATGATCAATTTCTTCCCCCCTGGCAATGGACTCCCGTTCCTTTCTCTTCTTCTTGGCCACATCGGCAAAGACCATCCAGGCAATGAGGGTCAAAAGAACCAGATAAAGGTAACGGACAACCACTTCCACATTCCCGATTCGTTCAAGCCACATGACCATCTGGGCACCTGCTTCGAAACCCACGATGGTACCCACCAGCATGATCATACCCAACTTGTAGTCCACGTTACCGAATTTTCCGTGCCTCATGGTGGAAATCAGTGATTTGCCGGCCATGTGAGCGATATCCGTCCCGATGGCAAAGGCCATGGGAAATCCTAAAATATTAAGACCGGGTGTCACCATCCAGGCACCGCCCATGCCGAAAAAACCACCGATGATACCCACGCCGACACCGAGAATAATCAGGCCGGGCCAGAAAATTGTAACGCCGGAAATCGGCATCAATACATATAGCCATTCCATAAATTTGTCCTCCTCCAACAGTTATAATCAATGTTCCGAAAGTTCTCTGGATCCCAGGTCGATTCCGATGGTGCGCATGACAAGATCCGCAATGATGCCAAATAATAATCCGATCAAAGGAATCAGAAGGATGGTCAGGAGTGAGAACTGGAGATGGCTCTCATTGTATAGATCTCCCCACCACCTTAAAATCCCCTCCAGCTTTCTGGTATCCGAAACAATGACCACTGCCGCCGCCTTTTCCCCACTGGCAAAAACCACTGCCGGCAGGACAAGCAAGGCCGTCAGAACCATCGTACTGATTCTTGTCCATAAGGTTTTCATTATGCTCCTCCCTGATTTATGTGATTAAAAAATGACTTGTTTTATCCTCTGCTATTTTTCAAACATAGCGTTTATCCTTAGGTGTTGGCATTCTCATATATCAAATCCCATGCCAGCATAAAATCCCATGGCGAACTATGAAACAGACCTGATTTTAAAGGGGAAATTAAAATTGAGATTAAAGACGGTACCATGATGGGGTGAAGATTTGCTTTACAGTGTGTAAAGGAAACCTGTAAAGGATGAAAAGGACGAGGATGACCCATGAGCATATGATATGCCCCAAGGATAAACGTATAACCGCGGATACTGCATATATTTAAAATGTGTGCTTCGTGGTACGTTTCTTGATTCCATGATAGTGATTGGTTGGGCAAGCCGCGTTTTGACCAAAAGGCGGATGATGACACATGGCACAGGGGTTTGGGCCAATCGTATAGAATATGATCCGGCAAACAGCGAGGAGATAACATTCGTTCATGGCCACCATTATCGGAAATATCAGGAAATTTCTCTTGGACAGAAAGAAGAGCAGGGACATGGCCTCTGCCAGTGCTGAAATGAGTGCGGTGTTCAGGTTTAAATATTCGCTCTTCAAGGAACTCCTTACAGCCAATTCCGAGCTTTTGAATATTCTGGCCGATGTTGAGGAGAAATTGAAAGGGGACCAGTCATTTGGTAACGTCTATATCAAAACACAGACCAACAGAGCCCTTATGCAGGCCTTTCAAATGGTCAAAAGTATTAATGCCCTTTCGGGTAATAAATTCCCGGAACTGTATGAGGTGCTTGAAACCCTCAATGGAAAGATCAGGGCCGTTGTTGATGAACGAAAAGAGCGAAAGGCCCCTTCCTATGTGATGGATTATTCGGAAATTTCCATTGATGATGCAGACCTTGTGGGCGGAAAGAATGCCAATCTGGGGGAAATTAAAAACAACCTTCACCTGCCGGTCCCCCAGGGTTTTGCAATCAGCACCAGGGCCTTTGAAGATTTTATTAAACAGGGGCATCTCAAGGATGAGATCATAAAAAAAAGAAATCTAATCTATGTGGATGATTTTGAACTCTTAAACCGTCTGAGCAAAGAAGTGGAAACCCTTATCCAATCCCGGTCCCTGCCGGACATACTGGAAAAAGATATAATGAACGCCGTTGACCGCATGTGGGGGCAGGACCCGGATCTGCGTGTGGCCATGCGAAGCAGTGCCATTGGCGAAGACGGTGATATCTCTTTTGCCGGACAGTACCTGACCCTCCTTAATGTGGATCGGGACCGGATTTGTGATGCCTATAAATCCATTGCCGCCAGTCTTTATTCTGCACGGGCCATTGCCTACAGAAGCTCCAAAGGATTCTATGATGAAGACCTTGCCATGGCCGTGGCCTGCATAAGAATGGTGGACTCGGTGGCCAGCGGGGTCATGTATACCCGTCATCCGTATGATATTGTCAATGAAAACATCCTGATCAATGCAGTCTGGGGACTTGGAACCTATGCGGTGGATGGCGTGATAATTCCTGACAGCTACGGGGTATCCAAAGACAAGGCACTGAAACTGATCAGTAAAACCATATCAACCAAAACCACGAAACAGGTGTGCCTGAAACATGGCGGGGTGTGTGAGGCCCCGGTTGAAGAAGAAAAACAGAATCAGGCCTGCCTTACCGATGATCAGATCCGCCTGTTGGCATCCTATGGCAGGGATCTGGAAAATCATTACAAAACAGCCCAGGATGTGGAATGGGCCCTTGATCCTGATGGAGTTATCACCATTCTCCAGTCACGTCCCTTGAAGGTTCAGGCCCCGGCCCAGGGTAAGGGCCTCAAGGCAGATGCGGTTCCGGGTTATCACGTGGTGATTGAGGGGGCTGATGTCGCCTGTCCTGGACTTGGAAAAGGGCTGGCTGTCCATGTCCGATCCGGAGACGATCTTATCCATTTCCCCCAAGGGGGTGTATTGATTGCCCGGCACTCATCCCCGGAATTTGTGGTGGCCATGAAACGGTGTCAAGCCATTGTGGTGGAATCGGGAAGTGTGAGCGGTCATATGGCTGCGGTGGCCCGTGAGTTCAACGTGCCCACCCTCATTGGCGGGAAAGACGTGATGGACCTTATCCCCCCGGGCATGGAACTGACAGTGGATGCCTACGCTGGCCGGGTTTATGAGAAGATTGTTCATGAGCTTGTCGCCGCTGTCAGAACCCAGGAACCTCATATGAAGGGAACCCCGGCCTATGGAATTTTGAAACGGGCGGCCGAATGGATGACTCCACTTTACCTGATAAGTCCCAAATCCGCCCGGTTTACACCCGCCGGCTGTCGGACCCTTCACGATATCGCCAGGTTCTGCCACGAACACTCCTATGGGGAGATGTTCAATGTCAGTGATCTGGCCTCCAAACATCATGGCTGGTCCTTTTGCCTGGATGCCGACCTGCCCATGGATCTCCACCTGATCGATCTGGGTGGAGGGCTCAAGGACGAGGCCCTTTCCGGAAACCATAAAATCAGAGTGGAACAGATCCTGTCCGTGCCCTTTCTGGCCCTCCTTTCAGGAATGATGAGTCCTGAAATCGCAAGTATAGAACCCCGTCCCGTAAATCTTTCCGGCTTTTTTTCGGTCATGAGGGAGCAGGTCCTGTTTCCCGGCCATGTGGGCGAACGCTTCGGAGATCGCAGTTATGCCATCATCGCCGACAAATACCTGAATTTCAGTTCACGGGTGGGCTACCATTACAGCGTGGTGGATGCCTATTGTGGCAAGACCATCAACAAAAACTACATCACCTTTTCCTTCAAGGGCGGGGCCGCGGACAAGACCCGGAGAATCCGTCGGGTCAAGGCCATTGCATTGATTCTTGAAAAAGAAGGATTTCATGTGGATATGAAGGCGGACAAGGTGGATGCACGGATTTTGAAATATCCCTGCACCTCTATTGAAAGCCGCCTGGATATGCTCGGAAAGCTTCTGATCTTTACCCGCCAGATGGACATGCTGATGACCTCTGACGCCAGCGTGGAATGGGTGGCTGAAAATTTTGTGAAGGGGAATTACAGACTTAGCTTTACAGGGTCTGGTCAGGGGGAATCGTGATGATTGTTTGGGGGGGTATGGGACTTATGGGACCTATGTGACTTTACAGAAGCTGAAACGTTGATTGAAAAATAATCACCAAGGTGCATTTAAAATCTGACATGTACATATAACTGGACATGTTGAAATAAATTATTTATACTTGTACAGTAAACAAAACAAGTCTGGAGGATCTGATGAGAATTATCAATTTTAGCGAAGCAAGAAACAATTTAAAGTCTGTTTTGGATCAAGTCATAGATGATGCTGATTATACAATAATTACCCGCCGTGATTCTGAAGATGCAGTTGTGATGTCCTTAGAGACGTTCAATAGTGTCATGGAGACGTTCTATCTTCTTAGGTCACCTGCCAATGCCGCACATCTGACAAAATCTATAGAACAGTATAAAAATAAGAACGTCCAAGAACGAGAACTCATAGATGAGTAGAAAATTAGCTTGGACTGATGAAGCATGGACGGGATATATTTATTGGCAATCACAGGATGAAAAAACACTCAAGCGAATTAATAAACTGATTCATGATACGATGAGGAAACCCTTTGAGGGCATCGGAAAACCAGAGCCATTGCGAGAGAATTTATCCGGTTTTTGGTCACGGCGAATTGATGATGTAAATAGACTTGTATATGCGGTTGAAAATGATTTTATTACAATTATTTCATGTAGATATCACTATTGACAAAAAATTTGATCCCTGAACACTGATGGCAGTGCGCGTCCGGGCTTCATGATTGTAGTCTTCTAACACCCCAAGACCACCACCCATTTGTCCAGATTTTTAAAGCTTGTCCCTGTGGAAGCAGGGATCTGGCCCCCGGAGGGCCGCCGGAGGCATATTTCTTCTTGTGGTGGAAAATATCATTTTTTAAATCATTGCTTTTCTTCCGGTCAGGCCATTCCAGAGCATGCCCGGGATGCCCATGCCGGGTTGGTATTCTTTTCCGGACAGGTATAATGTTTCCACCTTGAGGGAACGAAGATCCTGGGATTGCATGGCCAGGGGATCCTGGTTCAGGATGACCATGTCGGCAATTTTTCCTTTTTCCAGGCTGCCGCGATCTGTTTCATCAAAGGTGGCATAGGCGACTTCATAGGTGAACATTTTCAAGGCGTCCACAATGGATAGAGACTGGGCCGGATCAAAGGGGTGGTTGCAGGCGCCAAAAAGTCCCTCGATGGGGTCGGGGTGTGTGACCGGAGCATCTGAGCCGCCACTGACATGGATACCTGCATCGATCATTGATTTAAGGGGAGAACTCTGTTTGAGCCGGGGGCCCAGGATCGATTCCAGGTAAGATACCGGTTCAAGGGGGCTGACCAGGAAAGACGGCTGCAGAGTGATCCCGATGCCAAGATCGGCGATTTTTTTCAAATCGTCTTTGTTTATGAGACAGGCATGGATAATGGTGTGACGGTGGTCTTTTCTGGGGTGATCGGCCAAGGCAGCCTCAATGGCTTTGACAGCCCGTGAAACCGCTGCATCACCAATGGCATGCATTTCAATCTGGAGGCCTTTTCGATTTGCATTTTTTGCAAAATCAAGAACCTGATTTTCTTCCTGAAACAAAATACCCTTATTGTCAGGATCATGGCTGTATGGCTCGTGCAGTGCAGCATCACAGGCGCCAAAACAACCGTCAAGGGCCGTGGCAAAACAGCCGCCGATCCGGGGGAGTTTTCGTTTTAAAACCTTGTCGACATCCATGGTCTGGAAAAACAGCCGTGTCTGGAACCGGCTTTTTTTGGTGGCGGCACGTGCAATAAGGCTCACAAGGGTGATATCAAGGTCATTGGGAAAGCCTATCCCTTCGGTTGCGTGGATCATGCCCACGCCATATTTAGCCAGGAGGTCATAGCTTTTGATGATGCTGTTCACAAGATCCTTTGGGGAAACCAGAGATGCAGCATGATCCGTTCCTGAAAGGTAGGCTTCATTGAACAACTGCCCCTTATCTTCATCGAACCCACGCATCTGTTTAATATGATCCGGGAATTTATCCACCATTTTGCTGTTGACTACGGCTGAATGGCCGTCATAGCATACAAGAATCAAGGGGATATCAGGACACACCGCATCCAGTTCCGTCCGGGTGATCAAACGGTTTTCATTGACACTGTGTTTGGATGCTCCAAAGGCCATAACAGCCTTCTTTTTTTTATGGCGGACCATGTTTTGCTGAATAATCTGCTGAAGATCCGGGATGTCTTTTGCGTCTCTCACATCAAAAAATGAGACAGCGAACAGTGCCCAGCTGGAAAAATGCATGTGGGCATCCCCGAAAGACGGAATCAGAACCCGTTTACCCAGTTCCACCACAGGGGTATTGTTTGAAAACCCTGACGGCAGAGAATCACCCAGATGGATAATGCGTCCCTGGTCTTCAACCAGGTAGTTACAGATCGTGTTTTCTTTATCCAGACAGATTATTTTTCCATGATAAATGCGCATTTAAATTATTTTATCCTTGACAGAGTTTTGTCCATAATGCTCCAAGGGTCTGGCGCCAGACCTTGTTTTCCCAGGCCAGCCCCCGCCATCGTTCGCCTTCCACCACATGGGATTCCAGAAGATTCCAGGCCGCATCGTGATCAAAGATGCGCCACCGTGTTCCGGCTTTATAGAGAAATTCAAGGTCCTTTATGGCTATCAGGGTATCAAATCCTTTTATAAAATCAAATGTTTTCCAGTAGGTTCCCGCATAAAAGATGTATTCGGCCTGATTCAGACAAAACAGGGCATCAGAACCTTTCTTAAAATCAAAGACTCTCCAGTTGAGACCTGCCTGGTACAGGTATTTGGCCGATCGCAGCCGAATCATTTCCTCCAGACCTTTATCATGGTCAAAGTGCTTCCAGTACCATCCGCATTTGTAAAGGGTCTCCGGATCTTTGAGCTGTATCATGGCCGTGAAACCCTTTTCAAAATCAAAAACAGGCCAGGCATTGCCTGCCCTGTAAAGATCATGGCCATGGCCCAGTTTGACCAGTGCATTGAACCCTTCCTGGTAATCAAACAAAGCCCAGTTCCGTCCTCCGAGGAAAATATATTCGCTGTGATTGAGACGAATCAGTAACCGGCTTCCTTCGTTAAAATCAAAGTCAGGATCAGACAGTCCTTGTTCATACAGGGCTTTCGCTTGTTTTTCCATGCTCTTTTCTTGATCCATTATGTTTCCTCCAGGTAGAGAACCGTCCCAAAGGGAGGAGAAAATGGGATTTGACCCGGCTCCGGGATCAGCCACAGGGTTTTGGGGTAGGGGCTGAGCATGGGAAGATCATAAATCTGGCCGTCCGTGATGACGACGAGCATCTCTTTGTGTCTCTTCATGTACCGGTTGAACAAGGGGGCGAAAAAGGTGGTGCCCGAATTGCCGCTCCGGATGTATTTCCAGTCTCCTTTTCTGTACACATAGGAGGCATGGGCTGTGTTTGAAGATACGAAATGGTCTCCATTTCGCGTGGGGATGAAAAGGGCCTCATCCAGACAGACCAGGGAGACCCTGAACGTCTTGATCAGGGATTCAACCGCATCAAAGGCTTTTTCGAGTGATTCGGGTCGGGTCACCATGGAGGATGAGACATCCACGGCAACGGTGATAGCCTTGTGATGAATATAGCTTCTGCCCGGTGTGTAAATTCCATTTGCAAAGAAACGGCGGTTGAATTTGTTGGACGAGGGCTGCCATTCAGACGACTGGGAAAAGCGATGGACTATGGTTTTAATTTTCCGGATAACCGGTTTGATTTCAACGGGGCGTAATTGTGTGATGATGGCGCTGATATCTTTGAATAAGCGGTCGTTCAAAGCCGTGTCATCCTTTTGTGACAGCTGAACCGCTTTGAGCAGGTTGCTTTCAAGTCCCCGTCGGTTCTCATGGTGGTCAAGCATATGGGCCCCGGTGGGAAGGAGCCGGTCCCCATGGTCTTTAAACACAAAGAGCGTATCGTCCATGGGATCAAAGGAGGGCGCTTCATCCGAAGGAAGGGGGATGCCCTCTGCTGACGACCTGGCCAGGGAACCGTCTGGGCGGCTTTGGTGGTCCTTGGAGAACAGGGTTTTCAATCCTTGGTTAAACGCCTCAAGTTCCTTGGGGCCCCGGGTTTTCAACCAGTGATACACTGCTTCCCAGGAGGGGTCCCTGAGGCCCGTGTCCTTGAAAAAATCTGCCGGGATAGCGGGCAGGCCCTGGGGCATAAGAAGTTTTGGCCTTTCGCTCCGGTCGTTGCTTGTCAGGGAAAAAAAAGCGTTTTCCCGGTCATGGATGTATGAATTGATCACCATGTCCTGGGCCAGGTTTTGGAGGTATGGATGCTCGTGCCTGATGGCACGGTGCTGGTGGTTGAAAATCACATGGAGCATTTCATGGACCAGAAGGCCCACGATTTCATCCCGCGTATGGGCGTGTATAAACTCCGGATTAAAATAAAGAACAGCCCGTTTTTCCCAGGTGCAGAGAACCAGGGTGGGGACGGTTTTATCCTCACAGAAACGGACAGTCTGGTAGAAATAGGAAGAAAAACGACTGTTTTTCCATAAAAATTCAAGAACCCTATTCAACAGATCCATGGGCCTCACTGGGGTTTACAATGTCTGAGAAGCGGTTGAACAGTTCTTTTATTTCCTCAGGGGATTCCAGGGTTTTTAAGGCGGGGGGGATCAGGGTGAACACCCCGCATTCTTTTAATAAAAGATAAAAAAAGCTGAACCGTGTGTCTGTCCGCGAAAACCCTATAAATCGAAGAAGGTTTCCAAGGGGGAAAAGCAGGGATTCCGTGTCTGCTTCATGACAACGGATCCGCTGGTCACGGATGTTCTGAATAGCTCCTGTGACGGCCCAGAGCAGATCCTCGGACGGAAGATCACCTGTTTTGACACGGGCAAGGGCCCCCGGGTCTCCCCCAAGAACCTGGGCGCTGCTGATCTCACGCGGGGCCGTGACCTGGGACAGAAAATCGGAACTCACCGTCTCTCCGATCAGGGACATGACCAGTTTTTCAACAGATGAGTGTTTGTTTTCCAATAGGGTGTTTGCGAGTTGTTCCACGGTCCTGATACCATAGGACAGGATCAATGCCTGGGAAACCTGGTGCCATCCCCTGGGGTTGGGATGAATATGGATTTCATCCCAGATTTTTTCGGGAAACAGGGTGATGTAACTGATGATGGCCGGGTGTATTCCTGACTGGCTTGCCCAGCTGAGCCAGGATTCAGCCGACGGTTTCAGATGAAAAATGGCCAGCCTCCCATCCAGGGCCGAGTCATCGAAATCCGTGATCATGGTATGGTCCTCTTCGCCCAGGTTGCCAGCCAGGACAATGGCGGTTTCCTTGGGAAGGGCATGCTCACCGCACATGCGCTCGGTGATGATCTGAAACAAGGTCTGGATCACGGTGGGATGGGCCCTGTTGGCCTCGTCCAGAAACCATAAAATGCCCTGGTACCCCTCGGGAACCTGTTCCGGAGGAATAAATTTAGGACGGAAATAAATCATCCGGTTCTTGCTGTGATCCGGCACTGGATAGCCTCCAAGGTCAATATTTTCCTTGAACGCAAGGCGGGTATCCATGAATAGGAATCGTTTTTTTTCTGCAATTTGTCTTACAATGGATGATTTTCCCACACCAGGGTGGCCCACGATTTTAAAAGCATAATTGATGGAGGGGCCGGAATCCAGATAACTGGACAAGAGCTCTGTAAGTTCACTGACCGAAACGTCCACGGGCTGTTTGTTCATGATATTCCTAAGGTCTTGACGTTAGCGATTAAAATCAAAAATTTTAGATGAAAATATCGGGTTTGGGAAGGAAAAGATTTGAAATCGGGGGCTGGGTCTTTAAAAAACAGGTTAACCATGGAGTCCAAGGGCATGAAGAAAAAAAATTTCCATTCAGGTGTTTTCTTTTATATCCACCACCCGGTCGCTTCGCTTCATGAAGGACACGAAGAGCACGGCGCGCCGTGCCCCTTTGTAAAGGGATTAAAAACGGCACACAATGGACTGCTCCTCTCCAGTTTAAATTTGAATTTTTCTTGACAATACTCATCATGGATGTTCCCTGATATCCTTATGGAGGCATTAAATTATATCTGCTTGTATCTGTTCCACAGCAAAAATAGCAGAATCTACGGCATCTCCATGGAGTCCATTACCAAAATAGCTCCCACAGAAATATGAGTTCATCTTTCCATTCAGTGACGGAAGGCTTTTAACGGTTGGAAATGATTTAAAATCATAAAATGGAATGCGGAAAGTTTTTTTACAGTCAATCAGCTCGTCCTTGATCGGAAAACTGGGATTAAGGGTGCAGTAATATGGACTGTTATCAGAAGTTGAAGGGCATAACAGCCACGTACAGTATGAAATTGAGAAATGGGGCAAACCGTTTTGGCTAGATCGGATGCACGTCCATGGCTGGCACAAAGAGCGATGGGGGGCATTCGAGGGGTCTTTGTGGACGACCATGAGCACGTCCTTGAATTTCCATGACCCCAGCAATTCTTTTTCCTGAACCGTGGGATTTTCAATGAGGCTTAAAGCTTGGTCCGCATTGCATGCAAAAATGATTTTATCAAACGTGAAAACGCGTCCGTTATCCATGCATACGTCCACCTTCCTTGGCTTTCTTTTCACACATTTGATATTGGAATTGAGAATTATCTTTTCTTTATACCCATCTGATAGAGCATCAATATAGCTCTTTGTGAAATGTTTGGGATAATAATTCTCCATCATCGCCAGTACCGGGTTGTAGTTCCCATGAGCTTTCATTTTTCCTGTAAAAAATTCCGTCGGGCCGTTTAGAACTTCTTCATAAGACATTGACGATAAGGTGCAAAAAGGAGCCATCATGACGTTTTTATCTAAAGACGTCATATTGGGAAAAAGCTTGAACATGTCTTTGACTGTAATCCCTTTCAGACTGCCTTCATCTAGCAATTTTACGGATTTGTTGATAATAGATAAAATCTTTATGTGTTGTGGAATGGAGCGTATAAGAGAAAATTTTTGACGAAACAACCCTTTTATGCTGAGGGGTGTTAAGTAAAGGCTTTTATTTGTTTCCGGATCATGCATAGTGATGAGGCACCTGGATGGTTGCAAGATCATTTTCACATTCAATTCGCGGCACAGATTGAGAAAGTTTTTTGCCACCCGCTTGAGAACGGACCCAACGGCAATATCCAGAGTCTCCCCAGTTTCTGTGGTATGTGTATAGGCATTCCCACCGATGCGGTTTTGTTTCTCAAATAGAATGATGTTATGTTCTTGATTCAATAAGTATCCCGCAGTGATTCCAGCAATTCCCCCGCCGATGATGCCTATATTTTCTTTCATCATTTTAATTCTCCATTTTTAAAGAAATATTATTACCCAAATACTGATTATCGTCTTTGGAAACGAGAAAAGTATTGTACTTTAAGGATGAAAAATTTGAGGCCATTAACTAAATAAAGAATATGCTATTTAAGTCTCAATGAACTGAAATAAAAGAAAAAAGTCTCTTAAAATTAATTCAATATATCGTTAATCAGGCTTTATATTACCAAAAAACGTTTAATATGAAGGGGCTTTAATTTCTATAATGAATGCCTAACTCTAAATCTCAACCACGCCGCTATGAATTACTTATCTCAGGATTAAAAATCTTTACCCAATTATTGACCGTATGTCCAGAATATTTTTGGCAAGCCATAAAATGACATCCCATCCCATTGCAGTCGATACTGAACAGGTGCACGATACATGACCCTGTCGGGTATGTGAGGCGGATCAGCGTGTCCTCTTCGTTGGCCTTATTCTGCCGGTATCCCCTGAAAAAGATAATGCCTTTGTGTTCTACTAATTGGGTTTTGTATTGCGCGGGTGAAGTGAATGAAAAACAATTTAACCTCGAGGTCTGATGTCCTGAAGATAGTACATCCGGTGGCTCTTCAAGGCTATCTTCCCCGCCTTCGCTGGGGCAAGCTTAAAAAGCTGGGCCGGTTTTCGCCAAGGCTTGGCCCTGACATGCAAATGTGTTGGGGTTGGGGACGAATAACCTGGCCTGAATAATACCCAAATAAAAAGGTTGGCCCCCGGCAGGGAAATCCTTTTGCCCTTTTTCGTTTTATATGGGGTCATTTATATGGGGTCAAACCTTTATATGTGGTTATATGTATATGGGGTCAAACCTTGATCTTTGATTATATATTTAGTTTTCATATATGGGGACAAATCTTGATCTTTGATTATATATTTAGTTTTCTGTGCCAAAATCAAGAATCAAGGTTTGACCCCTTTCATGACCCCTTTCACGTGACCCCTTTCACGGTAAGGGATGGGGCTTCCAAAGGAAAAATCGAACGTTTTTTCAGGGGACTGCGGGACCGTTTTTTGTCCCGAAAGCTCGATCTTTCATCCCTTGAGATCTTGAACAAACAGCTCACACACT